>Ga0209666_1000651_pt1 | contig 26503 bp, 25 predicted proteins | sample SaaInlV_125m_DNA_FD_184679 | JGI IMG/M metagenome (GOLD analysis project Ga0209666, IMG submission 184679) | Marine microbial communities from expanding oxygen minimum zones in the Saanich Inlet - Saanich Inlet SI037_S3LV_10m_DNA (SPAdes)... | ecosystem: Environmental > Aquatic > Marine >...
GAGCATGTACCCTCAGTATGAAGTTGATGTTGTACCTGTAGGGTCTTCAGGTCTGGTGGAGTCACATAAATTAGTTCCAAATTTCACTCGTGATCAAGTTGAAAGTTTTTATGAGAGTGCGGTGGAACTCCAACGCCGTGGAACGCTTAAGGCTCAAGCGGATACGCTTACAGATATGAAGAAAGCTATGAACGCCAACAAGAGTTTTACAGAGTTTATGAGAGAACTTTCTCCAGTGGATGTGATTGGGGATAAACTTGGTGTACGAGTAAATCGTAATTCAGCCCTGTTTCGTATGCTGTTCGTTGCGATTGACGTGACATAGTGTGCGGTACACGCACACCCGAGGGCACATACTTCCCTCACACTCCAAATACGCGAGGAGGGTGAAACTCGAAGTTGATTACTACGAAGAGAGCTTCAAGCGATGGATGCATGTTTGGCGGGGGTTACTGTTTGCTCGAGCGCGTTAACGTGGAAGCGATGTCGTCGAGGGCTTCCAACATCGCCTTCGTCATCGCGCATTTTTGCCCGAGAAGGTTTAGGCATCCCTGGAAGTTCTTCTTCTGTGGAGCAGCACGAAGAAACGTGCTGTGCATCCCATGAGAAAAATGCGAAGCTGATAAACCGGCGCCAGATCATGAGGAGAACAGGCGTTGCGTTCGTAAGCGCTACCGTCCTGCCTACGACGCAAGGTTTGGAGACTCGCGAAGCACTCGCCGCAATAAACGAACCAGGTGACCCAGAAGAATGGGTCCTGTCGGTAGGTCTCTCGACGTTAGTTGTCAGATCTGATGGCACGCTGGACCTTCGGGGTAATGGACATGCATCTCCTCAGTTTTTCGACGTGACCCTGCCTCAATCTGCAAGTAAATCAAAGGCAAGTCTCCTACCACCAAGCGAAACTTCTCCTGGAGCCTTACTTGCCCTTCAGTGGCCCGGGGGCACTCAGCTTGTGGTATGGCCGGCTTCGGGCGCCGAGTCTGTAGATGATAGTCGTCACTTATTTGATTGGGCTGCTGGTTTAGAAGAAGGATTTTTCCTCGAAATTTCTGTTCCATCAAAGGTTGACATCCATGGTAACAACGAGCTGGCGGAGTTGAACGTTGACTTACAAAGCGGTGGTCGTTGGTACGGAGGTGCACACCTGCTTCGACAACTGTGGCCTCTGGATAGATCACAGTGGGAAATTGGTCCTATGTATCCATTCGATCACGGGCCAAATGGATTGGGCTCTGTGGTCGGTGCTCACTGGGTCAACAGTTGTGGCACATTAGTCGCTGTTGACCCAAGAACTCCGATGCTTCATGCTGGACTTAACGCACCGGTGCAGCAACGATCACGAGATGACCCACGATATTTTGGTGTTGGAATTCAACACCTCACACAAGAAGCTTTGCCATATGAGGACGGAGTGGCCTCTGGCATCCAAAAGATTTCTGAGAGGGGAGATGGGAAGCTCAGGATACAGGCCCGCAGCACATGGCAGGACGAACGTGTGTTGCATCCCTGGCAAGCGATTGGAACACCTGAATCAGCACGAGAGCAGCGGAGGGCTTTCAATGAAGGAAAAGTCGTTGACGCGACGTACGAGGGACAGCGGTACATTGATCCCCTCGATGATCGTTGTGTGCTTCGAATTGCAATTGCTGCATCTTCAGACGTGCGTACGGCTACGCTCTCTGCACTCAAATCTCTCCCAAGTCCACAAGTAGCCCCACCCTCTGTCGTATTTAACCGTTCAACTTGGACCACGTGGGCTACTTCACACGCTGATGTAGTGCAGGCTGACGTGCTCGCACTAGGTAAAGCTGTGATCGACAATGGTTATCGCCCAGGTGTACTGGAAATCGATGATAGGTGGCAGTCACGATATGGAGATCTCGAGTTTGACAGTGTAAAGTTCCCTGACCCAAAAGGCATGATTGAACAGCTTCACAAAGAAGGATTTCTGGTGACTGTGTGGGTCATGCCCTTCTTGCAAGAGGGTTCTGTAGCATGTGCAGAGGCGCGACGACTTGGGCACCTTGTTGAAGGTGGTGATCCTCCGTCTCTCGTCCGCGAAATTTCCGTTGGAGGCCCTGGTGAAAGACTCGGATCTGCCGTGAAGGTTCTTGTTGATCAATACGACTGGCCTCCTGGCCATTGGGCTGGTGGTGGTGGGGGAGGAACGTTGCAGTCTGGCCAACTTCGATGGTGGGGAACACAGCCAGTTCGTGCAATCGATCTCACGAGTGATGCCGCAGTGCATTGGTTTGTTGCACGTTTAAAGGCGCTTCAACAGAGAGTTGGGCTCGATGGTTTCAAGTTTGATGCCGGCGAACCCTGCTTTCTTCCCCGGGGGGCGGTGACAAGCCGCCCGCTAAAATATCCCGCAGAATACACGCAACTCTGGGTGAACCGTGTGGTATCTCAGTTCAGCATATCTGAGGTGCGAAGTGCCATGGGAACAACAGAGTATCGTGGATTGGTTCGGATGGGTGATCGAGACACGGTATGGGGCGTCGATAATGGATTGCAGTCACTTATTCCTGCTCTTCTCACCTCGTCAGTGTTGGGATACCCTTTTTGTCTACCTGACATGATTGGTGGCAACGCGTACTGGGGCCAGTTTCCAGATACAGAACTCATGGTTCGATGGGCACAGGTTTCTGCTCTCATGCCTGCCGTTCAGTGGTCGATTCCTCCGTGGGAAGTGAGTGATGAAGCATCAGATGCTTGCAAAATCGCGGACGCTATGAGGGACGATGTCCTTTTACCTCGGATCAACGACCTCTTGGAAAACGCCGCCACAAATCTGACACCTATCTGTCGACCGCTATGGTGGCTTGATCCGCTTGACAAAGAAACATTCAACGTAGACGACCAGTTCTTGATCGGTGACGATATCTTGGTTGCCCCAGTTGTCGTCAAGGGTGCAAGGAATCGCAAGGTGTATTTACCTGCCGGCGTGTGGTCCGAGTACAAAGGACAAGAAAATTTTACCGGACCTTGCTGGGTCGAGGTAGAGGCTCCACTCATGAAGCTACCCGTGTTCATCAGGAGCAGCGTTTGAGTGCACCACGCGTAGCAAATTCACTTAACCCTCAGCTAGTTTTCCAAAGTATAGCGTCATGCTTTTCTCCTTGCCGTTCACGTATTCTCGCTCCACCTTGAATGGTACTCTCAACTGCGCTGCGAGCGACTGCACATCCGTGTTTCGCGGTAAAAAGAAGGCAACGTTTGGACACATTTTCAGTGCGAGGTTCAGCACCTGTATCAGCGTGACCCCAGACACCCAGACAGTACTGAGGTCGAAGGTTTCGGCGTTACGATATTCCGGTCCACCCCAGGGCGGTGAAAGAAAAATCATATCAACTTTTCGCGTTGAAAATGGAGAGCAGTCTCCTTTCAATATGGCTTCGTTCATAACATCGAGAGCATCGTCGTGAAGAAAGGAAACGGCTGTGCTTACGTTATAAATCCTTGTATTGTGTGAAGCCATACTGATGCGCTTTTTGTTTGTGTCGCAGGCGAACACGTGAACGTTCAAGTGACGCGCGAACGCAATTGTATTCCCTCCGACTCCACTGAAAGCATCAAAAATAACAAGAGGCTTGTGTCCATTGGTATTCCGTAGATGTTCTTCATCGCGAAGCGTTTTCATACACCGCCAAGCTTGATGATGAGCTACACACTCTGGGGTCACGGAAAACCACGACTCAGAGTCTAGCTGAACACCGTGGTCGAACAGAGAGAAAAGTCTTCGTCTCTGAGACCAGTACTTTTCATGCGGTACAGAGTGCGGCATGGAGTTCTGTGCCTTCAGAAAGTCGGCGGGGCGACGTATTAGCGGGACGAACCCGGTACAAGGCGGTGTTGACAGACTCTCCTGCAAGCTCCACCGATTATAGTAAAATCTTCCGGAGCGCGGTTCGAACGACTGACGCCATAGGAAAAACGTCGACGTCGGAACACTTATGTCTGCAGACTTAAGACCCACTTTTGAGGCAGCCGGTGAAGTTTTTCGGCTACATCTTGGCTTTGACACTTCGCGCTCGTCGTGATTTCGTGTCCCTTGGTACGCGTCACGCAGGTGAACTTCGGTGACCGTAAAAACTTTCATTCACTTGCTCGCTCACGCACGAAACTGTGAAAGAAATAGTCTCAGGCATCGGCTTCCACCGACCCGTAGTAGGTACCATCCATGTACTCCGCCACGAGGCAGAATGCTATAATGTGTAGTATAATACTAGTAATAGTACGACTGGAGGCTGGCTTGTGGGAGCGCGCGCTTATTCGTATGGATGGCAGTCTCGCTCGCTGCTCTGCTTATTGCCTATTAATTGATTGATTTGGTATCGTATTATTATGCGTGTTTACAATGATCTTTTTTGTCGCTCGCTCGTCCTCGCTCGCTCGCTCGACAAACACATATGGCCTATCGTCAGAACTTCGTCCAACCTCGTTCATATTACTCACGTAGATAGCACTGTACTTCGACGCGACGGTATGGATTCGAGGTTCGTCGCCGCGTTCGTTGCCGGGGGAATAGCAGGAGCATGCATGTCGTGTACTCTGCTTTATCGCAGAGACGCTGAGGCCGCCGCCGCCGCTCGGAATGAGCTTGGCCTTGCAAAGACGACTTCGACTAGCGATAGGCAAGTGTCCACTTTCACCCATATGGACGACGAGATTGTCAGAGAGCACTTCACCCGAAACATCCAGTTCTTTGGCGAAAAGGGTCAACAACGTGTAGCGCGCGCTTTTATCGTCGTCATCGGCTTAGGAGGTGTTGGAAGTCACTGTGCACATATGTTGCTTCGCTCAGGTGTCTCACGCCTGCGGCTCGTGGATTTTGACCAGGTTTCTCTTTCATCCCTGAATCGACATGCAGTGGCAACTCGGGAAGACGTCGGTATGTCAAAGGCGGAATGTCTCGCGGCACACTTCGCTCGCATATATCCAGAAGCTTGTCTTGACGTTTGCACAGCGATGTATCGGAAGGAAGCAGAAGAAGAGCTTCTGGGAGGTGAACCTGATTTCGTGATAGACTGCATTGATAACATCGATACTAAAGTCGAACTTCTTGCCGCGTGTGTGAGACGCGAGATTCCTGTACTGGCATGCGGAGGCGCAGGTTCAAAATGCGACCCTACGCGCATTAGGATTGTTGACGTGGCAGAGAGCGTCGTTGACCCCCTCGCACGTGCTGTCAGACATCGCCTCAAGCGAGACCATGGAATAAATGGTGGCATCCCAGTTCTTCTGTCAACAGAAAAGCAGAGATGCGACCTTGTGCCTGTGGAAGCTGAAGATGGGAAGTCTCTCAAAGATTACCAGGTATTACCTAATTTCAGGATAAGAACTATACCCGTGTTCGGAGCGCTGCCGGCCATCTTCGGTATGGCTTGCGCGGCCCACGTTGTCACAACACTGGCCGAACAGCCTTTCGATTCTGAACCCGTTTTCCGAATGCAGCTTCAGCAGTATGAAACACAACTCGAGCGTCTACGCGATCGAGAGGACAGTAAGGGAAGTGCGGATGCTTGTCTCGGCGTGGATCTTGAGGTAGGTAAAAGTCAAAGACTTCACAAAGACTTCACGTCTAGTGTCCTTTGACATCGTTCATTTTCTCATCCTCCGCGCTTTAAATCCCCCGTACGAAAGTCCTTAGTAACTGCTGACGCATTCAAACAAATACTTTCGTACTTTGCAGGATATTGTGTACCTCGTGAAAGACATCTGGCATGCGAGAAGTGCACGCGACAAATCTTGGTCAATGAGCAAAGGGATGTGGAGAAGCACGGCGGGCTTGTGTCTGACTCGCTGGGATCCGATGCGGCCGGCGGTGCTTGATAATCTTGTATTGTTTACCCTTGATGAGGCTGATGAACACGACACTTTCATGAGCGGCGAAGGAAGTGAAGGCCTAGTCCGCATGCGAGAGATAGAGCCAGACTTTGCAAGGTTTGTTGAAGACAAATTTGATAGGGTTAGGAGGGAAGTGTCTGTATGATGTTGTTGTTCGATATCAAGCAAGAAATGTACTCTCCGGTAATAACACGTTGCTCGCTACATACTGCAGCATACTATGCATGGGGTGCACGCATCACACAATACGCATGTACCAGTACTGCGTTGCAGGAAAGAAAAAATGCATATTCTTTATTTGTTTTTTTACAACATATCTATGTACTAATAATAGAAGCAATAATAGAGGGTAACATGAATAGACAAGTCTATCGGCTAGCTAGACTAGTCTACATATGTACCCGAAAACGCACTCATCTTGGGTTCCTCCCCAACGATTTTGGCGGCCGCCATTTTGTTGCCGCCGACGTCTAGTCGCTCACACAGTGCCGCGCGCTGGAGATGATATCGCTACTGAGCTAGCATCTTGTGGTGAATCAATATGGACGTGCGTGAGAGTAAAAGAAGCATGCGCGAACGCGTTGAGAAGTCGAGTCCAAGCGCGGATGGAGTGGACGCCAGTGGCTTCTCCCTCTTTTCTGTTTCGTCGAAGAAACGGCAGCGTAGCAGCGCACACCACGAGACGGAGAAAGGTGCAGACGGTAAAGAAGCGAAGAGTGACGACCGGGAGATATCAGATCGTGTAAGGCCCGAGCAGATGAATGAAAGTACGCTTGTTTCAGGTGAAGCCTCGTTTCGAGCATTAGGCTTGAACCAGTGGCTCAGCAGTAACGTTGTCGCCATGGGCATCTCGAAACCCACCCCCGTGCAACGAGGCTGCATACCACCGATCCTGGCGGGTCGCGATGTCATTGGCACAGCTCAGACAGGAACGGGAAAGACTGCAGCGTTTGCACTTCCTATCTTACAACTTCTCGGCAACGATCCATACGGGGTCTTCTGCCTCTGTCTGACTCCAACTCGCGAACTTGCCGCTCAGATAGCTGACCAGTTCGACGCCTTCTCTGCGGGTATGACGCTTCGCTGTGAAGTGATTGTTGGCGGCGAGGATATCAGGATCCAAGGTGCGGCTCTGGTTTCCCGTCCTCATGTGGTAATCGCCACCCCTGGTAGACTTATGGAACACTTCATGTATGATGACTCACTCGCGAAGGCATTCGCCAAGCTCCGATGCCTTGTGCTCGATGAGGTGCGGCCCCGGACTTCTTTTCGTATTTAACTTCATTTGCAACGCTAACTCGTCACTCTCTTCCCACATACAATTGCACGCATGAACAGGCGGACAGACTTCTCGATCCTGGCTTTGAAGCAGAGCTTCGAATTATCATGCATAACTTGCCATCGGTGAACCGACAGACGTTGCTTTTTTCGGCTACCATCACAAGATCGATTTCAGCACTGCAAGAAGTTACGTTGAAAAAGGCAGTGCATTTTGAAGCTTTCGAAGGACTGAAGGTGGTTGAGCGGTGCAAACAAGAGTACTGCTTTGTTCCGGCGAAAGTGAAGGAAGTGTATCTAGTGCACCTCATCACCAAGGCAAAAACGTGGGGTGTGCGATCTATGATCATCTTCGTCGGTACTGTCCATACCTGTCAGCTGCTGCAGGAAACCCTTACCTTGCTTGGCATCGACTCGGTGGCATTGCACGCGTGCAAGAAACAGCGACACCGGGTTGCCAGCCTTGCGCGCTTCAAATCAGGAGAAGTCAACGTGCTCATCGCAACTGATGTTGCATCACGTGGACTCGACATTCCTTCTGTCGATCTAGTCATCAACCACGATGTACCTGCAGTCCCACGAAACTATGTCCACCGCGTTGGACGAACTGCTCGTGCAGGGAGGTTGGGTCGAGCCGTGACACTTATTTCTCAGTTTGATGTTACTCTTGTTCATCAAATAGAAGAAATCACTGGAGTGGAAATGACTGAAGTTCCAGATCTTTCTGAAGAAGAAGTCCTCAAAGACATATCTCGCGTATTCACCGCAAGAAGGGGGGCAAAGATGAAGATGAGTGAGAACGGGGGTTTCGACGACCAAATGCGCGAAAGGAAAGCCCGTTTGTCCTCTCAAAGTGCTGTGAAGTGACGAGTGATATAGCCAAGCTGGAGAAGTCGTATGTTTATGAAGGTAGATACAAAGAGCTCAATACAGGTTATGTTTACACACATTCATTCATTCAAGAGATTCCATGCACGTAGATGGACAGCACTTATTCACAGTTCGCACATCGCTTATCTTCCAGCATAAGAGCAGACGACAGATACAAGAACGCGTGAACAAACAACACCGAGCAAACTTGTGATTTCTTCATCCTACATTTTTGTACCTGCCGAGAGAAAGTCTCAATTTTTTTTAGCTTCAGCAATGCATGCTGGACCTGAATCCTGAAAATCTCTCAAGACGTTTTCGGGCTCGTGAAAGCAACTACGCGAGTGACGAACAGAGCGAAGCGCACGTGGAGATTGGTTGAAGCATAGTTCGGCGTCTTCTGTGTCACAATACGTGGCGCTGTCGGGTTACTTAGGTCTTCACACAAGCATGCTCAGCTTACTCACCTCCGCGTTGTCGGATCTTAAGTCAATGAACCTTCGTCAACTGTTGCTTCAGTTGGTGAGCCTCGGACTCATCGTGACTTCGGCCTTGGTGATTTGGAAGTCGCTGATGCTGGTCACAGGAAGCGATTCGCCTGTGGTGGTTGTGCTGAGTGGATCGATGGAGCCGGCGTTTTATCGAGGTGACATATTGTTTCTGTACCTTGCTGAGCGCGCTACGAGGGTGGGGGAAATAGTCGTCTTCAACATCAAAGGGCGCGAGATTCCGATCGTGCACAGGGTCATAAGGGCTCACGGTGATCTCAAATATGGTGGGCAGGAACTCTTGACAAAGGGTGACAACAACTACAGTGATGACACGGTGCTTTACGCTGCGGGACAGGATTGGCTATTAGAAAGCCAGATCATGGGCAGGGCAGTCGGATTCCTTCCTCACGTTGGGAGAGTTACTATCATCATGAACGACTATCCCGTTGTCAAGTATGTCGTCATCGGCGTGCTTGGACTTCTTGTGGTAACGAGTAGGGAGTGACTATCCAAGGGAGGGCGATGTGCAGTCTGGGAGCACGTTTTGATTTGTGTATTGTGTGTATTAAAGAGTAGTCTTTAGGCAATGACTGATTCGTTGTCGTCCCTGTTGCTTCTGAAACACTGCTATGTATCAAGTCCAGGCGCAGGTGTACAAAAAGTACACAAGTTTGGCGCGGGGACTGTCATATGGGTAGCAGCCGTACTGTCTCAAAGAAAGGGCGAGTTCAGAGGTCATCAACACTCTGCTCTTAACGCGTTGTCGTAGCTTCTCATGAAGTTCTCATGAAGAGTGCTCGTGCGATGTTGTGTCGATCAGTTCTTCAGAAGAGCATCGATGTCGTCGGCGATGTTAGCGTTCTCAAACTTGGGGCTGTAGCGCTTCACCGGCTCACCGTTCTGATCGATGAGGAACTTTTCGAAGTTCCAGGTGATGTCTGAGCGGCGGACAGGAGACCACTGGATGGGCATCGTGTTGGGCTGGATCGCGTAGATGAAATCAGCGCCAGTGCCGCCGCGGTCGTCCGAAGGCGCAGGGATCGCGTTCTTGAGGTATGTCCACAGGGGCTCCTCGTTCTCGCCGTTCACGGTGCACTTCGCCATGATCTGGAACTTGGGCTTGTAGCCATCACCGGGGCGGACGTGCTCGAGGGTGTTCATGAGCTCAAAATCTGCGTCGTAGCACTGGTGGCCAAATTGGTTGCACGGGAAACCAAGGATAGCGAGCTTGTCGCCGTACTTCTCCGCCAGGGCATTCAGTTGAATGAAATCCCTGACGGTCGTACCTCACATGGTCGCGACATTGTTAATGAGGACAACCTTGCCCTTGAGCTGCGCGAAGTCGAACTCCTCGCCGTCAACCGGAGCGCTGCGAGTCCCGCCTCCGAGGGTCTTCCCCTTGAAATCGTGAAGAGACGCCCTGGCGCGGACAGAGGAGCGCTGCGTGTGGAACCGGAGATAGAGTAACGAATAGATCGCGTTAGCTAAAAAATGGGGGTTATCGCTTTTGCGCGTTCTAGCGCTCGTTTGCACGCGCGGCTGCACGATAAGTTGCGATCTTCGGCGGCGGCGGCGGGCATGACGTGGAAAAAGTTTTCGCGACGAGGAGAGGGAAAGAAAAGCAAGGGTCCGAGCATGATATGCTGCTTGCTGCTTACCTGCGCGGTGAACTTAGCGGTGCGAGCGGTCAAGCTCGCGGTTCTGCCACGCGCAAATTGCGCGGGCAGCGCGGTGAGACGGCTGCAAGCCGACATCATCGTTTGTGGGAACACTGTATCCAAACCTGCAGTACAAAAGGTTTTCTTCCTTATCCACTCGACTTGAGAAGTCTGAAGAAACGTCGGATCTCGTTTTGCACACAAAACGACTGACACGACTGACACCTGTCTCGAAAAAACACTTGTTACGAACCAGCAATCAGTCTGGAATATGCAAAAAATCAAGCCGCGTTTTTGGTGATCGTGATTTCTTGCTCCAAGCCCTGCTGCCATCTGCGGCGGGCGCCCACGTCATTGATTCGCCCGCGTGCTGGCGGACGACTCGCCCGTACGCCTGGTAACCAGATCTGAAAGAAGCTCGCGTTCCGCACATACTTCTTGCCGCGCCAAGCTCCCGGCACCATGTCCGCCTTCGCTCTCACCTCGATGTCGCAAGGGGTGACCCTCCGTGGTGCCCCTTTGATCAAGGGTTCCGGCCGCGCTTCCTCTAGGCGCTCGGCCACTGCCTCGAGCCTCCGTGGCGTGCACATCCCCGCGCGCGCTTCTTTTTCCTCCGATGGAATCTCCTCTGAAATGGACGCTCACTTCGTGAGCACTATCCGCGCTGGCGGGATGGTCGTGCCGCGTCAAGAGGCGGGCGACCCCTTCGGTCTGCTCCTTCGCGAGCGCATTGTCTTTCTCGGCAACCAAGTTGACGACTTCACCGCCGACGCTGTCATCAGTCAGCTTCTCCTTCTCGATGCCCAGGATCCGAAAAAGGTGAGTGTAAAACTAACGAGCGTGACATTCGCGATACTTTCCATGCCTAGAAAGCGCTCTCAACGCCTTCTTGGTATGGTTTGAGTTGGTTCGACTCTCAACGTTCACTCAACTGACTTTCTTTCCTCCTTCCATCAGGATATCAAATTGTTCATCAACTCTCCCGGCGGCTCTGTGACTGCGGGCATGGGTATCTATGATGCGATGCAAATGTGTCGTGCTGACGTGAGCACGGTGTGTATGGGTCTTGCAGCGTCGATGGGTGCCTTCCTGCTCACCTCTGGCGCGCGGGGGAAGCGTCTCTCGATGCCCAACGCGCGGATCATGATCCACCAGCCTCTTGGTGGTGCCTCTGGTCAAGCTGTCGACATCGAAATTCAGGCGAAGGAGATCATGTACCACAAGGCCAACCTGAACCGCCTTATGGCATTTCATACCGGCCAGGATGTCAAGCAAATCGACGAGGATACTGACCGCGACCGGTACATGTCTCCTCTTGAGGCGAAGAACTATGGCATCATCGATGAGATCATCGGCGGCGATGATGCCGGCCTCAAAATTGAGGGTGAGCCTGCTGAATTCCTCAAAACCAAGGCATCATACATCGCCTGGGGTGACGACATTGCATGAAGGATAAAAAAGTGTTTGAGACTGATGGTAGAGGCGGTGTTTTCAGAGACGCTCTCAAGAATTCTTTATTTCAAGTCACGAGCAGCGAAACGCGTCGACGAAGATGCTCTCCTTCCTCTCCTTATTACAAGCGACGTAAGCTCTTCTTTTTGTCCATTTTTTTTTCGCTCTTCGCTTTTTTCGTCGCTGGATTTTCTGCGGCGCTACTCGAACCCTCTGCACTGCCACCTTCACTCGGCAACAGGCTTCTGCAGGGCTTTGCATGAATTCCTGTGAACATCTTCGCGCGCCGAAAATACTCGTCATAGTCCTCAAGCATGAGTTTTGCTGCCTCTTCATTGAGTGCCGACTCAGGAAATGGCTCGATGAGAAGACAGCGGATGACCATCAACACGTGACGAATCCCATGGGAAGGCTGCCAATCCTTTTTCAGAGTGTTCACACATATCTCACCACTCGGCTGACGAATGTTAGGATGGAAAATCTTCGTAAGAAAAAACCCTGTTTGTTTGAATATGTTTTTGTGGTCAGTGCTGGCCCCGCAAGTCCTTCAAGAAGAAGGAGAAGAAGAAGAATTGCCCACTCCGCGTTCTAAACTAAACGCATGTTACGTCACAAGCAGAAACTGCTGAGGCAGATGTCGCGACGCGTGGCATACCTTTTGGCGCCGTATGAGGGTAGTCTGAAGGAAGAACGAGCTTCATCTTGAAGACGCCGCCTTGAAAGGGCGTGTCAACTGCAAGGTACAGTCGGGATGGGTTAGTTCCAAATCACTTAAAGTTCCCTCGAAGGAACGGCGGGAGGGAGCAGCACGACAAGAACATCGTCAGACGCACCAGGACCATCGACCTCTGCATGTACATCTGCGACGTTTTCTTCGTTCATTACTACCTGTCTCATTGGAGTCGTGGTAGGTGGACACATTTTGTCAGCCGGAAAGAAAACTACCGCTACCGTGCCGGAAACTGAAGCGGTTAGAGAAGGTTGAAGGGTCACTCACACTGATGCCTTCCGCAGGATGCGATTGCAACTCACGAAGTTGTTTCACGATGGCATTCACAGTGTCCGGTGCGAGATTTTCGCAGTTTGTCGCCTGCGACGAGCGGAAAGAGGAGTGGTGAGCAACGGTTGAACGAGGGGAACTACGAGACGATCTTTCGTTCGCGGAAACGGAAAAGCGCATACCATTGATAGCGGACACTCGCTTGGCAATCACGCCTCAGCCACCGGTTGAGGATGAGATACCGTGAATCGAAACCGCGATGGCCGGACAGCAAGGCCTGAAGAGTTGTCGACTCTGTTGACTAGTGACACAACGAGGGGCCCTTGAGGTCCTCGCTGGAAGAAAGTGGAAAGAAGGTACCTTCGAAGCCCATTATTAATCATATGATGACACGGACGACCGAGCGACTGCTGCTATTATGTACATATATTTTATCCCAGTGAACTGGGAGGAGGAGAAGTCGTGTTTCGACACGTGCGCAAAGTCGATCGCGTCGTTCTACGCCGGCGAAGACGACGAAACGGGCGGTGAGGGTGATGTCAACGCGGGGGATGATGGTGAGAACGTCGTGCCGCCCGGGGAGGCTGTCGCGCGCGCCAGGGCTGAGGGTGCGGGGATTCATCCGAGTGGTGGTGATGTCAACGCGGGGACGGGGTCGGGAGAGGATGGGGCGTGGCGGGCGCGGCACGTGTTGTTCCCGGCGATGTCCAGGAGGCTGCTGCCGACGCGGGCGAGCGCGAGCGACGGGACGGTGCTGCAGGTGGCGTGCCTCGAGCAGCTGTACCGGGTGTTCGAGAGGTGCTGACGGGGAAGACGTAGAACGTAGCGTGATGACGCGTGTCAAGAGGAGGCGGAAAATAACAATAGACTCCTAGACTGAGCTGCAGCCTCCACGCGCCGGTAAGTCACAGGCCCGAGGGCCACGACGCCTCCTTTGCCCGCATAGAGACTGCTCGCTCCTTCTTGACGATTCGCGCCCTGAGCCCAGCGTACGCCACAGAGCCCATGGCGGATGTCACCGACCAGAAACCCCCAAGCACTCCCAAGAGCATCGACAGTAGGGCCGACGACGAAATTTGCACCACGTCAAAGTACGTGCATGACTTGACATCGCACTCGCGGAAGTACGCTTCGTAATCCACCGTCACGCTCAACTCGTCGATGAAGTTGTTTTTCAACATCTCGAGACGGTTAGGGTATCGCGAGAAGTTCGCCATGTGGCTGTAAAAATCCATTGTGTATTCCATGCCTGAGGCGCGCACACCCGCCCTCCATAACCACTGTTCTCTGTTCGCCCAATCTACGCCCGGTGCTACATATATGCTCGGGTCCGTGGAGATTTTGTCCATTAGCGCCCGCAAACCAGCCATTTGAAATCTCACCTCCGCATTATAATCCTCCACCGTGGCCCCCTCCATAAAAGGACTGTCGTTGACGGCGCGCATAAAATTGTCACACCCAACAAGCGCCATCTCCCAGAAATTATTCGGGTTTACTTTACTGAGGAAATCCGGATCTGGCCAGTGCTCCACTGCTATTGCTTCGAAAAGCGGGCTAACAAGATATCCAAAATCTAAAATGCGTATTTGAGAGACGTTCGCCCACGTGGTGGGATCCCTGCAGGTGAAACGGGTGCGCTCGTCGACGTACTCGTCCGAAGCCGCGTCCAGCCAAGTGCCAAAGCCAAATTTTGGTGTCCCCTCTTTATTGGTTGCTCGGTACGTGTCAAAATCAAACTGAAAGTATCCACCAAACACCCCGCCGTCGCTCTGCTGCGTCCTGATCCACTTTTTGTTGTCCCCAACGGCCCCTCCCCACAGGCACTCCCGCGAGTAGCAGTTACCGGTTCCCCCAATTGCTTCGTTCCCGCTAAAGTACGGAAAATCCCGGATGGGATCGCACGGCTCAGATGGGACGTACGTGTTCCTCTTGTGTCCCACGAGGGTGGTTCCGTTTGTGCTTGCCACGCACCGCTCAACGAAACCGTGCCATGAGGCGTTATACCCAGGAGATATGTCCGCGTCCAAACGATCAGCGCGAATAGAAAGGAGCTTCGTTCGCGTGGCTATGTCACCGACCATATCAAGCAGCAACGGCATGTTCATCGTCGCCCAGGACTCCGTGATGGACAGAGGTGTCCTTATCGCCAACGACGCGAGCTTGCTGTTGCCCTCCAGGTACGAATGCGCCATCTCGAACAACTTTGACTCGCTCATCAGTTCCATCGATGGGATCAGGGTGGACGCGAAGTCGTCCAATATCCAGTCGATCACCGCGCGACTTGCGTTGCAGGCACTGACGACGTAATTGCATTCCCCCTCCTTATGCGTCCGGTGACACCCCGAGGCATACGCACCGTACTCGTCAACCTGCGCCGGGTCGATCTTAGCTAAGTCCGCCTTGGCGTACTCGCATACCGGCAACTGTGTCACGGTACCGTTGGCGTACGTGCTCTGTACCACCGCGGACTGACGACACTCGCATCGCGCGCTTGGGTATTTATGCAACAGAGTGTAGTACTCCGCCAACGTCCCAGGGGTGTGCTTCATGACAACCTGCGGGTGTACAAGGAACGTGTCAGCTTTGCGATGTTCACATGGTTAGTTCATACGATATATGATATCCACTAGTGTGGGTAGCATACCTCGCTCTTGCGAAGGGAGTAGACAGTCATCAGCGACGTCGCCGCGATCGCAAGCGAGAAATATTTTAGAAATGTGATAGTCCTCCCGATGCGCTGCAGCGTTCCGGCGCATGCAAGGACCGCGGGATCCGCGGAGTCCTTGTTGACGTCCTCCTCAAAATCATTCGGGAACGATATGAGCGACGATGGCCAGCTCGGTCGCCGGTTCGATGGCGGTTCGTATCGGTTCACGGGGTTGGACGGGGTGTCCCCGAAGGCCGCCACGCTGAGAACGTGATGAGGACGACTGGAATGCTCTTCTTTTCCGCGAGCCTTGGCTTCTTCCCGTCCCACGGAACCGTCGGCGGAATCTTCGAGCGAGACGATCCTCTCAGCGAGGCGCTCGCATAGCGTGCGCAGTGCCTCGAGGTCGTCGGCTTGCGCTGGCATGCTATGGAGGACCAACCTGGGTTTGCGTAACGTTACCTCATAACGTTAAACGAAACGGAAAGGAATATTTGGGAGTGAGCGAGTTGATTCATTATTTTCATCGATACATCGGTCAACTTCGACGAAATGCGAAAAGGACTTTTTGATTGCGTACTCGTAAGTGCTTGTGATCCTTCTGCACTCGCCCGCCTGGTCCGCCTCTGTGTTTGTGACACGCCATCGAAATGATAGGGTTGGTTGGCGACTCGGGTTGCCGAGGGACGTGGTGTTCTTGACGTGATGGCCGTTTCTACCCTCCCGTCGAAAATGAAACCAAGATGACCAGGTAGAAACAGCTTTCTACCTCCAAAAACACCACTGAACTTTGTGACGGGCGGGAGGAGGTAGAAATGTAGAAAGGTAGAAAGCATAAGTTGTAAATTATACGAGTGTATGTTTTTTTTAACATACCAATATTTCCTCTGAAAAACCTGTTTTCGTTTCTACCTTTCTACCTTTTTGCCCTGTCTCATTTTGGTATCAATTGGTGTATGGCTGTGTGAGGGTAGAAACACGTTTCTACCTTTTCAGAAGGTTGGGGTCGCTACGCTCCAGACACGGCCGCGATTTGTCACGAATCCTCGTCGCGAAGACTCTTTTGACAGTTTGACAGTTTTATCTATTGTTTCAATAGAGTATCTTGAACAAGTGTCAAAAGAGGTGTGCCCCTCGTCAACATCTTTTTGACAGTTTGACAGTTTTATCTATTGTTTCAATATGGAGTATCTTGAAATCCTGAACCTCAAGACTTCAAGAACCCCCTGAATGAAACTCGAGAATAAAGTGTCAAAGTGTCAAAAGAGGTGTGCCCCTCGTCAACATCTTTTTGACAGTTTTGACAGTTTTATCTATTGTTTCAATATAGAGTATCTTGAAATCCTGAACCTCAAGACTTCAAGAACCCCCTGAATGAAACTCGAGAATAAAGTGTCAAAGTGTCAAAAGAGACGAACCTTTTTTTTAGTATTCGTGCCTGAACTCCATGTCGTGCACAAACTTGATATCATACCACCCACGCTCACCATTCTTCCTGTCGCCAGCGGGATACCCCCATCCCTTCATATGCCTTGTGAGCCGATTGGTTGAGAGATGGACCCCGTTTTCCTCGAGCTTCCTGACAAGCTGTCTCTTTGTCACGCAATAATAATAAAATAAGCATATCGATAAAACTTGAAACTCGCTCGCTCGCTCGCTGATGATGATCGATGCATATCTAAAATAAATAAGCATATGCATGCCGATCGATCGATGCGAGCAGCAGCAGCGAGCGAGCTAGCCATTACCATTATTTTTCAACCCGGCGGAGGGAGCTACGCACATCGCACGCGTGCATGCATGCGTGCACGCTTCCACGGACTAGCTAATTTTTTCAAGTTTCAACTACGTACTGTACACACCCGATACCGCGTTCTTACTCATCAAGTGTTCCACTTCTGCCTTTAGTTGGACAACCGTTCGTTCAGCCTCTTCAGCGCGTCTCCTGGCGCTCACCTCTTCTTTCGCAAGTTCTTGCACCAAAATCTCCAATTCTTGCAAGCTGTTGGGCGTACACAACGTAGATGTAGAAAAACCTGTGACCTTGCTCGAAATATTCGGCCTATTCGCTAGCATTTTGTCTTGCCGGGCCAACTCGTCAGCAAGTTCACAAACCTTCAGCTCGAGTTGTTCTTCTCTCGCACGTAAAAGTTGTACATCAGCTCGTTCACGCTCAAGCTCAGAACCGATATTCTTTACAGCAGTCGCACTGCGCTTCGCCTCTTGCATTTGTCGCGTCAATCCACTGCGCAACTCATGTATTTCTGACTGTAAAGCTTCGGCACGACGCCTTTCTTTTTCTTCTCTAGCCGCCAGAGTCTTCTTTTCATCTTTGCAACGCTGGAGAAGGCCACGTTCTATCGCAATCTTGTGGCGTGATTTTTGGTTTCGATCAGCAAGCTCACGAACATGCCTCCTCAAACCTACACTTTCGTCTTGAAGGATCCTGAGCTCTGCTTCCATCTTCTCATGAGCTTGAATGTGAGACCTCATGTCATCTTCAGCTCGAGATACAGCGGCTAAGGCGCGACGTCTATCTTCCACAGCTTGCTGCGCCTCAACGGCGGTGGCATCTTTCTCCCTCAGCAGGGCTTCAAGTTCATCGGCAAACTGTTCAACACCACCTCTGGTAGGTGTTGCGCGTGGAGTTGCAAGTGCATCCCATGCAACTGCGACATCAGCACGCATTGCCGCAACATCAGCACGAGACATTTTTGCCTCGTGCTCAGCAGTTTCCCTTGCAGCATCTAGGCGTGTGACAAGCTGTAAAACATGGTGAGCCTTTTGTTGGTCAACCGTGGATTCGCGCACGGCGGTAAAAATTTCGTCCAAGACACAAGGAACCAGCTGCTTGGCGACCATCTCTGTAGATTCGGAAGATTGTGCAGGCGCTGATGTTGTTGTCGAGACCTGTGTGGGTATGGGACCATCCGTTATAGGCAGCTCGTTCAAAGAAAGAGGAGAGATTGACTGCACCAGCTCGCCTTTGCCAGTTTTATCGTCAGCGCGGGCTTCGTTTTCTGACTCAACTGCGCCGGTGAGCCCAGCGCTTGTCTGCCTCGCGGGTTTTGGATGAAGCATGAAGGTATGATCCGACGAAGCAGGAACCAGTGGTTTCATTTTCTGAGTCGAGACATCGATGCTCAGAGGTACAGCTTGTTCGAGCGCATGGTCACGCGCGGCGACAAGTTCACGCACCATGGACAACGCAACGGCAGCTTTCTCAGAAGTGGAATTCATGGCATCCACGTCGTAGTCAGCACTCAGCGCATCACGAAGCGTCGAAAGAATCGATGACAGCGCAGCGTCGAGATCGTTCACTAGTATTCGGATGGTAATGAGCTCGCTTGAGAAGTTTTCGATTTTGGCGATGCCACGTATCGTGGCCTTGAGCTGCCGAAGGCTCAAGATTTTCGTCTGCACCTGACCTGTCAATGCCTCGTCGAGGAGCCGAAGCGCCTCAGTCATCGTATCAGCAGGGACAGCGCCATCGCCATTTCGGACAGTTTCTTCCAGATCGTTCTTCAATGTGGAAAGTGTGTTTTGCATCAGGGCTTGCGAGCCCCGGTCGAAACCCCAGTTTAGTGGCGCTCAGACTCCAGTGGCAGGATGAGGGCTGGCTCCACTGCTTTATTTCAGCAGCAGTGTGCTTCTTTTTTTAGTAAAAAATCCCCTTGGATTCAAAAACAATTAGTACCTGCCTGCTTATTACTTGCTTGCTCGCGATCTTTACATCTTTTCTTCCTTTTTCTCGCTGTGAAGGACATTTGCTCAAGAGAGGGCCCAACATGAGGCGAAACTTACATGTGAAGTTTAGGTATTGTTCATGAACAAGCAATACGATGAATAAAATTGTATCAAAAAACAAATGCTGAAGCGCAAGATGTATGTTGCCGAGTGCTTCGTGTCTCGAAGCCGGCCGCTTGAGAACAAAAACGCGCGACGCTTGCTCACCCCGAACACCGAGAGCAGCCGATATTGCCGATGTCAGCCTTGTCGACGTCTACAGAACACGGGGGCGGGGGCGGATGGTGAAATAAGCACCGAAGCATGTCAGACGCCATCGCATGAGAGAAATTGATACCGCCTCTACAAAATCTGGAAGGGTAAAGATTGTTCTGTGACAGCCTAGCAGTTGTCGCACCGACATCGCAGGTAAACCGTGCGCGTGACAGAATAGCCGCTGCGTCCGCGTCTGTTTAGAGTTAAGATAGGCTGGGCATGAACGTGGGGAATACAACAGACCACCAATATACCCTGAGTATAAGATGGATGCAAATTGGATCTGCGGCTCTATAAGCATGCATGATGCATGGTCTCGCAAGCACCTTGTTTCCGGTGACTATGCGCCGCAACCTCAAGTCCTGCAAACGTCGCTTGCTGGTGCTCGTTTCTTGCGCGCCGCTTCTTCAGCAAACTTAAGCATATACTTTCAGGAGATGAAAAGGAAACACGCTGGCGCGATATGGTCAGGTGTGTTCAAATACCCGAGCATATACCGCTGCTGAAGGCTTTCATCAAGCGGTACCACCCGAAGTATCAATCAGTCAAAACAACGGGACACAAGCAAGTGACTGTTTCTGTCGGTGCCAGCGAGACTGATCCGCACCGGTAGAACCAAAAGTTACCATGTGGACCATTACAAAGAAGGGAAATTATGATGTGGGCAGAGGCGAGGACGGAAATATGCTTACCCATCCCATTTATTTGCCGTTTTTAAAGTTAGCCAACACCGCCTCGTGTCAATAAGATCTCCCTCCAAGCATACACACTGACTGGTCTTCGTTGGGAGTTTACCAGGTGAACAGTAGGAACGATGGAAGCAGCCAAACTCCAGACGACTGCAAGATGCGTGTATGTACTTCGGTCGGGGGAGTTCCTGGTTCCGAAAGGTCGCAAGGAGATATGAAGGGATGAAACACGCCACCGACCAACGCGACTACGACGAAGACCCGGCGCACGTTGGTGCGCACGGGTCTCTGCCACGCTCGTGTCTTTTACCACACCAAAATACGTACATGCAGGAAGTAATAATGGTAAGTAGACGAATCGTCGGCTGATGAACGAAGGGACGAACGATGATAGATCGTACGTCGATTTATTATTATTATTAGGTGCGTGCGTGGTTTAATGATGAGCAAGTAAGGGCGGCGGCATCGTCACTCCGTTTCACTCTACAGGTTTCCGCACGGACGACAAGAACTCGATACAAGCCATTGAACAACCGCCCGCAAGATCGTGGCTTTGCCGGGGAGAACACCGCTCTGTTTCCGCATCAATATGGCGGAGGATCACGTCTTAGTTCTCGCGCCAAAATCGTTCGCTTCGAAGCTCTCGAAACGAGAAGGCAAAGTTGGTGTGCTGAACACCGACGTATCGTTTGATGTCGACGCAGGTATGAATCGGACGACTTCTTCGGTGTTGTGCCCATTTCACGAATTACATCATCATGTCTCGCTTTGCTAACTGCCTCACGTATTATTTTGAACAGGAGTTGTGACCGGGGTGGGAGAGGGAGAATCGAGACAAGGGACAATTCGCCGCCTCGTCAATCATGTAGAGACCTGGAAAACGTACGACGAAACCAACTTTGCGAAGAGCGCAGACGTGACGCATTTCATCGATTTTGGTGAAGCATCACAAGAGAACACGGATGTGCTCCGCCAAAATGAGCTTTTACGGTGCGTGATGCTGCCTGCTTGAGTACTGGCTTTCAGCCCCAAGTTCCTCGTAGACAAGAAGTTTTTCTCACTGCCCCGCCCTTCTTGTCCCTGAACAGGTACACCGCTTTGTCCAGCGAAGCTCCGACAGTGGCGGCAAATTCTGCAGCGGAAGAGGCTGTCATACATACACTTACGCACGGGATGGCCAAGTGTACCACCACAGTAGCATTCCATGAGGAATTTGAAGACGCTTAGACGTGTGTGAAGGGATAGCTAGCTAGCTAGTAGCCAGCTGGTAGCGTTGTCGTGACCGTCGTCGTCAGGATAGATAAATTCTTCTTATCATAGCATAGCATATTATGAATCATTATTATTATTAGTACCATGCATGCATGATACGATGATGGTACCTGGTAGTCTAATAATATTAACAGCATATTATTATTATTATTATGATAATAATAATAATAATGTGATACTTTCGTTCGTCGTAAACTCGTAATAATACAAACATATGCCGACGACAACGACCGAGCGAGCAGCGAGCGACCGACTGCGCGACCCTTATTGTTGTGTTGCGTCAAGCCACCCCAGTCACTCGCACGAGCACACGCGTTCCGTAGATGGCGAGGTGGGCCTGTATCTTTAGGAGCTGAAGACGTGATGGCGGAGGCTATCGTCCAGTTCAAGGAAGCTGTCCAGGTAAGGAAGACACGTCCACTCTAATAAGAAGCAGGGATTTCCCCTTTCACCGCTGACGTCAAGTCCTTCGCATCCGCGCACTTCCACAGGCTCTTCATCACCACCCTGAAGCAATAGTTAAGAAGCAAGCTGAACAATGGCTAGAGCGTTTCCAAGAAGATGTGGATGCCTGGACTGTTTGTGATGCTGTGCTGCACGATCCAACAAGCACACCTGAGGTGAACTTCATGAGCGCTCAAGCTTTGAAGCGTAAGGTTGTCCAACTAACTTCCTACGTTTTGTTAGATTTCGTTGCGTTGGTTCCCCTGAACTTCTCACCGGGGACGCACCGAGTCAACTCACCCTTTTCAAATCGACCTACCGTTCCTGACATGTATTCCCATTTTTGCTCCGCTGTCAAAAGGTCCAACAAGATTTCGCAGAGCTACCGTCTGTGGCAATAAGATCACTTCGCGAATCTCTCGTTGCCTTGTTGTTGAAACACGGCGAGGGTCCGGTGCGCACGCAGCTTGCGGTAACAATGGCAAGTTTGGCAGCCCACCTGCCAGCCGCAGAATGGGATGGCATCGGCGCATTACAGTGGTTAGCTATACGTATGACTGGTGATGGATCAAACCCGTCGCGTTTTTCTTGTCTTCTTGAACTCCTCATCGTGTTCCCTCAGGAAGCCGGGAGTTATCGCCCCGCAGTGCATCCCGAACGTCGTCGTAGTTTTGCCCGTGAATTAATCCTGGAGAGCAAGTCCGCTATCACCATGATTACTACCTGCCTTGAGCAATTGACAATGAACACCAAGAATGCGTATGAGCATTCTCTTGACGCGTACGCTGCATGGGTGCGATTGAGTCAAGGGCGCCTGCACGCCGATGATCTGCCTGTTGAGGCACCACAGATTGACGCCCCAACCCTTTGTGCTCATCCACTCACTTTACTTGCTCTCAAGTCTCTCACAACACACGACTCGAGGCCCTCACAATTTGACCATGCAGTCGATGCTACGTGTGAGCTGATTCGCGCGACAAGAACACAAGTTGTGGATTCAAGAGACAGTGATAGACATAGCTCTATACCTGTGTCTTCACTTCAGCTAGTTCAAGTCATTGTTTCCAGTGTTTTGGAATTAAAGCCCGCGTTATTAGCAGCCTCTCAGTCTGAAGGCTCGTTGGATGAGATTGCGAAAGGGATATCTCGACTTCTTGCCGAAATCGGTGAAGAGTATGTCGCAGTCATAGCTGAGGTACGACTTGCCACGTGAGCATCGTCCTTTGATAAATAAAGCCTTGCTCTCTGACTGACCTTCTCTCCACTTTTTTATCTCGTTTTAGGGGAACCCGGAGTCCATCGCGGTTGTTGAATCCATCCTGATCGTGACTGCGTATCCTGACACTGATATCGCATCAATGAGCTTTGTGTTTTGGCATAAGTTATCTAATGTGCTCACTGGAAGAGAGCAAAGGAATGCGTCTCATGAAGGTGCTGGAGAGCTTATTCGACGAAAACAGCTGTTCTTTCCGGCATATGTTCAACTGATCCACAACGTGATAGGTATGTCTTTTTTTCCTATTCGTGTTCCTTTTAACCTGTCAACCTTGCTGATTTGATTACCCGTCACCATTTTCCGCGAACCCTCCATTAGGTCGATTGCAATATCCCAAAGATTTTCAACATTGGACCAGGGAAGAGTACCGTGAATTCAAGCGAATGCGTTACGCGATTGCTGATACACTGACAGAAGCGGCTTCTGTCGTGGGTGCTATCCAAACGCTTCATATCGTGTCAACACCTATTCAGGAGCTTAATAAGGCAGAAGCAACAGTCTTAACGCCGAAGAATACCGGCGTTGATTGGCGTCGCCTCGAAGCATCGCTTTATTGTGTGCGGTCTGTCAGCAAGGAGCCCCCGCCTGCTGGTGACCCGTTGTTACTGTCGATATTGGCATCCCTGCCAAATCTTCCTGAGCACCCTCAACTTCTATATACTGCGGTGTTGACAATTTCTGCTTACAGTGAATGGTGAGTAACTGTGATTTTTAAGTTGCTTTGATATCAAATCCTGTGTGTGCTCGTTTCACTTGCATGAATACTGACAATGTTTTTCCTCAAACCAGGGTGTCTGCAAGCATTGCTCTAGGAACGGATTCCGTGTTACTGCAGAAACTTTTGGGTGTTTTACATCGCGCTCTGGTCAGCACACATACAGATACACGCGGAGCCGCAGCTCTGGCGCTCAAGCACATCTGTGATGCTGCTGCTGACCATCTAGTGACTTTTCTTGACCCTTTGGTGCAGCTATATGTGATGGCGTTGAACTCTATGACAGATTCACAAGGCACAACCCCACACCTATCCAGCCCATCAACGTCACATCATTTTCAAATGCACGCAGATGACGTTATCCAGATCATTGAGGGCCTCGGTCATGTTACAACTGCGTTGCCTGTAGAGCAAGCAGATCCTGTATTTTCTGCCTTGCTCGCTCCAATTTCGGTGCTTTTGAACGCAATGTTTCCAGAGGTCATGGTCAGTGTCAAGCCTGACACGAATATTGCAGTGAAGTATTTTGATTGTCTTGCGGCTGTCATGCGATACGTGTCGCATCCAGAGCTTGTCGCGACGTCTTTCCATGAGCTATGGCCTATGGTCTCACGTGCCCTTGTAAGCTGCGGCAACACTGATATGCGGTGTACCGAACATATTTGTCGCTGTATAAAGTACGCAATTAGAACTTCAGGGTAGGTCGAATACGTTCTGCAATTTCATCTTTCTTTTCCTTCTATTTCCGCTTCATTTCTGGCTGTAATACTGACCCAACCATCCACCTTTAACAGACATCGCCTCACGGACATTGTGAATTCGGCGGCTTCTATGTACACATCACTATTTGCTCAACGGCGCCAAGCAAGTTTGCTTTTTGCAGTGAGTGAACTTGTTCGAAGCTTCGGTAATGACATCTCGTGTTCTCAGGCTATATGTCTCAGCGTCGAGGAGGTGATCCTGAGAACAGCAGAGAGTTTGAAGACCTTATCTGACTTTGATGACGCCCCTGACGTTGTTGACGATGCATTCTTGCTCCTGAAAACCTGTCTCAAGTACTGCCCCAAGGCTTTGGCGAATCCACAAATTGTGGCATCTACTTTGGACATGCTTATCTGTGGGCTTCATGTCCAGCATCGTGAAGCTTGTTGCTCTATGCTTGACTTTACGCGTAACTTGCTGTATGCTCGGAACGAGGACCTGGTTGACATTCTTGGACAAGTGTTGCCGCCGCGTGGAGGGGCTTTGGTGCGTTCATTACTAGCTGGTGCGCTTGGCGCCTTACCTTCTTCTCGTCTATCTGATATATCTGGCGTGATTGCTGCATTGCTTTCATGTACTTATGCGCAGTCTGTCGTGTGGCTTCGCGAGGCCACGAGTCTCATCCCAGACCACGTGGCCTCTGCAAGCGATAAAGATGTTTTTTTTCATTCGGTGTCCAGGTTTGCTGAATCGGGAGACGGTCACACACTTGGCAAATCACTGGATGATCTGAGTGAATTGTGTCGTCGCTCCAAACGGCACAGGATTGCCGTCGCGGAATCGCTTTTAAAAACGTAAGCGTATGGACTGAATGGCAGCTCCATCGTCGCTGTGTTCTGCGCAGAGAGCAGTTGCACTTGCAGGATCGCAGGACATTCGTGGGCGCATGGTTATCTCGCAAAAAGGTCGCTAGTGGTGACACCTCAGATAGAGCTAGCTAGAATCATATCGGCGTACTCCGCGATTGTTCAGTACTTTGACCAAGAATGCGTGATATCAATAAACGTGTGCGAGACAATATTGTAGATAATCCTCCTTAAGGCAAAGATACCCTAGCTAAACCCTAAACCAGGCATATAGGCCTATATCACACATCGGGTTGAACACTCCTGCCGTAGCTCAGCTTCGACCTGATTTTTCTGTCACTGGTTTCCCCCGCTGCTGTCGTTCCAACCTCGGACCCACTCTCGCCCTCTAGCTGCTCTGGTTGCACTATCACTCTTATCATTGAGGAACTTCAATACGTGAACTTGCAACGACGTGAACGCCACATTTGCTGCCATTCTAGGAGGAGGAAGCTCCTGACCTGTGAGCCACTTAAACAGTTCTGGGTTTTCTTCATCGAGTACCTGCGAGAAAGATGACAAAAACCCGTCACCTTGTGCCGGCAGCGTTCGCTCTGCCCACTCGCCGACCATTATGTCAAGCTCAAGAAATCCCCTCTGTTTCGCTCGATACAGCAGTCGTTTGATCGCCTGGTGAACAGGTGGGGAAAGGGAATGTTAGGAAGCGTGAGTTTTAGAAGGGGAGAGGAGTAGTTATTCGAGAGCTGATGGACGCACTGTTATCCGCTTCTCATCTCGAAGCTCTAACGGAACATCGCCTACACCTTGCATTCGTCCAGCTGAAGCGAAAGAGTGAGTCCAACCGTCGAATGATTCCATCGTCATCGCGAGGGGTCTACCGAATGAGGGTCCGCAAGACGTGAAAACGCGAGAACGGAAGGAAGCCCCTGTCAGTCTCCTATGATAGCAGGCGCACTCCCTGAACAACCTTCTATGTATGCTCATCGGAGATCAGAGTCTCATTAAGGAGTATGATAAAAGATCTATCGTCCCCAGAAGTATTGCAAATGGAGATACGTCCAGTGCACTATTCTTTGAAGCACGGCAGACGCAGTACGCCAGCACACTCGACGCGACGATATCAAAAATGGCCATTATCGGTTTATCGCGTCGCGAAGCGAGTGTGAGTGAGTTTTCATCCGCGTACAAATTCCACCCACAACCCAAGCCATAACTCGAAATTATTTCTTGAAACTGGTTTCAAGTATAAATACGTCCACCGAACGCTCCGGAGACCATACTTACCTGC
>Ga0209666_1000657_pt1 | contig 26329 bp, 11 predicted proteins | sample SaaInlV_125m_DNA_FD_184679 | JGI IMG/M metagenome (GOLD analysis project Ga0209666, IMG submission 184679) | Marine microbial communities from expanding oxygen minimum zones in the Saanich Inlet - Saanich Inlet SI037_S3LV_10m_DNA (SPAdes)... | ecosystem: Environmental > Aquatic > Marine >...
CTAAAGCGACGAGCACCGCGCTCCTGCTGCTGGACACGAGGACCAGAGCCGGCATGTTGCTGACGGGCTGCTCGGAGGTGTCGGAGAGTGAGATGGCGGCGAGGGAACGGTCTCGGAACGTGTTCGGCGGATCTGGTGAAACGGACGACGGGAACTCGCCGCTGTCATCCTCGTCATCACTCGTGAATGAGGGTGAAGCCTATGCGGTCATGATGCACGTCGCCGGTCTGCTGGGCGCTGGCGTGGCCCCGGCGGACATCGCGGTGCAGTCGCCGTACGCGGCGCAGGTTCGACTCATTCGCTCGAAGCTCGCGGAGGTTGCCGCGAGGGGTGCCGCACCCGGCGCGGACCTGGTCGAGGTCGCGAGCGTTGACTCGTTCCAAGGTCGTGAAGCCGAGGCGGTGGTGATATCCACGGTTCGCAGCAACGACCGGGGATCCGTCGGGTTCCTGGCTGACGTGAGGAGGGCAAACGTGGCGGTGACGCGCGCGAGACGGCATGTGTGCATCGTGGGGGACTCGTCGACCGTGGGGTGCGATCCGTTCCTGAGCCGTCTGGTGTCTCACGTCCGGAACAACGGTGTCGTCGCGACGGCGAACGAGTTTGGGGAGCTGCATCAGGACATTGCGGCGAGCGAGTAGAGAGTCGACTTTGCAGGAGTTGTTTATTTTTCCCACGCGAACGTCGCGTCGACAGGTCGAGCCGAAAATTACATAGATCTGAACGCGCCCGTCCATGGGGGTCATGTCGAAGCCCCGACGGGCTGTTTACGCGCGTGACCTCGCCGACGTTGTGTCGCGGGTCTTGGTAGACTACGCTCGAGATAGGCGTCTGTGCACCGCCGTCGTGTTGGGGTTTACCGGCTTAGCGGCTTATGCGCATTACCAAACCTCGCAGCCGGCGATTGCGGAGCAGTTCCACCTGGTGCAGGAGGAGGCGAGGGCACGATCGAGGGCGAAGCGTGAGCGGCGTGCACGTCGGACGGGTTCGGCTGTGTCTACAGTCGTATCCTCGGCGGCGAGGGACGGCACCCCGTCGTCATCCGCGCCAGCCTCGGACAACGAAGGCTCGAAGCACGGCGGTGGCGATGGCGGGAAGGCGCTCGCCGAGACCAGGGCCGCGGCTCCCGTCAAGCGGAAGGTCGCGGCGGTCGACGCCACCTTCCTGAAACGCATGGCGTTCATCCTTCGCATCGTCATCCCGGGGATCACGTGCAAGGAGTCCGTGCTGCTCGCCATCCAGACCGTGATGCTCGTCACCAGGTCTTTCATCTCGCTGCGCATCGCTCGCAAGGGCGGCGACGGCTTGCAGGCGGTGATGGAACGGTCGTGGAAGAAGTTTTTCATGGTCCTCGGCGATTTCTTCGTCTCCGGCGTCGCGGCGAGCGTCGTGAACTCGGCGCTCAAGTACCTCACCAACTCCATCACCGTCGCGTTCAGGCAGAGGCTCACCGCGTACGTTCACGCCAGGTACCTCTCCAACCGGGCGTACTACCGAGCCGCCGTGCTGCGGGTGGGTAACCTGGACAACGCGGACCAGAGGATCGTCGAGGACCTCCACCAGTTCTGCGCCACGGCATCCGACCTCTTCGCCAGGACGTTCAAACCCCTCCTGGACGTGGTGCTGTCCACGCACAGGATGGGCGAACACATGGGGTACTCGGGTTTGACGATTTTGTACTCGTACTTTTTCCTCTCGGGCGCGGTGATTCGCGCCGTCTCGCCGCCCTTCTCCGAGTACATCGCCCGCACGCAGAAGCTGGAAGGGGACTTTCGACGGATGCACTCGCGACTCATCACCCACGCGGAGGAGGTGGCGTTCCTGGACGGCGCCGCGCGGGAACAGGACATCCTGGACTCCAAGCTGGACAAGACCACGACGTGGTCCTCCTTTTACTTTTACCTCCAGTTCAAGCAAGGGGTCATCGACCAGTACTTCGTCAAGTACTTCGCGAGCATGATCGGCTGGCCCGTGCTCGCGTTCCCGTTCCTGGCGGACACGTCCTCGAGGTCCGCGGCTGAGATTGCGGCGAGGTACCGGGAGAGCGACACGCTCATCCAGTCTGCCAGTTCGTCCATCGGCGACTTGATGATGGTGTACAAGAAGCTGCAGCGGCTCGCGGGGTTCACCGCGCGCGTCATGGATCTCCTCGAGGCTGTGGACTCGATCCACGACACGAACAAGACGGAGAAGGCGGATGCGATCGACGGTGGGTCGGAATGGGAAGGCGAAGACGCCGGCGAGTCAAAGTCCGATCAAGAGTCCGAATCTGTAGGGAGCGTGGGTTCGATGGTGCGAAACTACGAGAAGAGGACCGGGGGCGGACTGGGTGGGGGTTCGGGGGGTGGCGGTCGCGGGGTGATTGCGAGTTCGTCGGAAGAGGGCGTGTCGTTCAGTGGCGTCACCGTCTACTCCCCCGACGGTAGGCTACTCGTCAAGAGGGTAAACCTCACTTTGGCGCCCGGGGAGAACCTCTTCGTCACCGGAGCCAACGGTGCGGGCAAGACGTCGTTGTTCAGGGTCCTGGCGGGTCTCTGGGAACCCACCGCCGGGACTGTCACCCGGCCTGACGTCGCGGGCGCGTCGAACGACTCGTTCCAGGTGTTTTACGTGCCCCAGAAGCCGTACCTGGTGAGCGGAACTCTGAGAGACCAGGTGATGTATCCCCTGCCCGGTGATCCGACGCGAGACGACGAGGTGGTCGAGGCGCTCACCCGCGTGAATCTCATGAAGCTGGCTCGCACCTCGTCCGATGGGCTGGATCGATTCCCGCACGACTGGGCGGACGTGCTGAGCGGCGGTGAGAAGCAGCGCGTGGGCCTGGCTCGGCTGTACTTTCACAAGCCTGCGTACGCCGTGTTGGACGAGGCCACGAGCGCGATCAACCCGGACGAGGAGGGTGCGTTTTACTCGCACCTCGGCACCCTGGGAATCACCGCCTTCTCCATCGCGCACAGGCTGGAGCTCAAGCGGTTTCACCACCAGCACCTGCACTTTCACGCGGATGGAACCGGGGGGTGGACGCTGGATCGCATCCAGGGCGGCAAACGTTAGCGCGACACGACGGGCGGTAAAATGGATTTAGCGCAGTAGTAGTAGGATACTCTGGTTTATGACACGTCGCGAACGTCGTTGCTTTTCATACTTGCTTTTTATACATGCTTTTCACGAGGCTTCGGGCGATGCTAAACCCACGCGGGACCAGGGCGGCCGCGGGGGAACTCTCGTGAGGAGTCCAGGCCGCGGCACTGCCAGTCCCGACGACTTACATCGGACACGACGGGGGAACGAAGGCTTCGTGAGCCGTCGCCGCGCGTCTGCGTCCTAATCGTCGAAGGGTGCAATCTTCCAGTCGCCATTCCCTCCGGTTCATCTGCGCCGCCGCGCACTTCGCCTCGGATGCTCCGCCTCACTCATGACTTGGCCTCGAGTCTCTGATGATTGCCCGCCTCTGCCTTGGACGGCCGCGCTTTCTTGCATCATGAATGTTCTCCTGCAGTACGTTTCGACCAAGACCGATGTGATGAAACTGATCACCATGTAACCCATGATCAGGATGATAAACACGTCGCCCACCGTTTTATCCTTGAGACCGTCAAACGTGAATCCGAGCCTTTCGAGTTGGAACAAGTGAACCGTACCCTTCATCGCAGAAATCCGGGGTTTTGCTCTCAACTTGGGCATTGCCATGCTCGTTACGATGCACCACGCCCCTAAAACGGGTATGAAAGTGCGCAGGAGTAGGTGCATGCCAATAGCTTGGAACGCACCAATAATAGAAAAGTGAACGTCGGCTACAAGCCTGACGACGATGCCCTCAGGCTGTTCGAAAAGAGCATCACCAATCCTGATCATCAGGAAGTTGCTGTTCATGAAAAATGCAACCCGCAGCACACACATGATAATCGTGCGATACTTCACGTACAAACTTCTGCTTGACACGATCACGCACAACTGCAGCAAGTTGCTCGCGAAATAGAACAGGGTGACAAAGAGTAAGTCGTCTGGAGGATACCGGAATTCCTTCAACAAGCGCTTATGAAATACCACCGTGGATACCATGGTGAGGCCACATTTCATCACATCCGCGTTGACCATGAGGGACCTGTGCCACTTCTCGAATCGCGCCTCCGTGGCCCCGTCGCGGAATTCAAGTAACGGCACCCACGCCCGGATGCGCTCCCACAGGAGATTAATCGTGGCAAAGTTCCTTCCGATATCCATCCCGGGTATCCGTGTGGCTCTCGGAATATCCGACGTCCCGCTCCCTTGTCGCGCCGCCGGGTCGGCCCTCAGGGTCTCGAGATCGAACATCAGCCGCGAGTGCCTCATCTTGACGAGCAGGATGAGCGCCGGCATCACCACGACGAAGAAGAGATCGAAGGTGAAGCCGCGCATGGAGAAGGAGAAGCCTCGGTCCCCGCTCGGTCCGATTAATTCAGCCTGTCGCGCGGCAGACAGCCTGGATGACGGCGAGCACGTCCCGAGGGGCGAACACCTCCTGGAGGAACAAGGGAGAGTGAGGGAAAGTGGGGGAGAGAGAGAAGAGACGTAAACCCTACCAATCCTCATTCGCGTCATGGGAAAGCACCTTCAGCGCCAGCCCCATCCGCAGCACGACGAACAACGTCAGCTGAAGTACCAGGTTCAGCAAATTGTTCACCTGCCAACCCACCGTGCTCAAAAGGCCCCAGGATAACCGCGCGACCACGAGGTTCGACTTCGACACTTCCCACGCGCCGCTGCGCACGTACGCCTCCATCGGGATCGCGAGCAAGAGAAACCTAACGACCACCACGACGGCTTCGCGGTTCGCCTCGTACCACACCCGCCTTCTCATCGACCACGTGTGCGCCGCCAGCACGATGCAGTTCCCGAGCAGGGCCATAATGTGTGATTCGACGTCACCCAGGTATCTCGAATCGGACGAGAATCGTACTCTTACTCGTATCGCGACGGTGATTACCCACAGGGTGGCCAGCCCCAACATTGTCCGCGTGCACACCCGGTCCGTCGCGATCAGTTCCTTCCTCTCCCACGCGAGGAATGCGGCGTCGACGGCGGGCACGCGGGAGGGTGGAGTCCCCCGCTGGCTGTCATCGCGTCTTCCGGACATGCTGACACAACCTGCCTTCCCGCGCTGCGCGTTCTATCGTATTCTATCGTGTTAATTGCGCGCCCAACATTGTCGTAGGGTTACGTCAAGAGTTCGGCCCTTGGCGCGTAACGACGTTATTTCAGGGTTATCCGTGTACGAGTTTTTATGCAGAAGGCCACAGTTTGGCAGTTTGGCAATTTGGCAATTTGCAATTTGGCAGTTTGGCAACTCCAGAGGTGGTCACCACAGCTTGACGACCATGGTCTGCCGTTTCAACCACGACTGGAAGCACTGATCCCGACGATGAGCGCCACGTCGCGAGCGTCGGTGGTGGCGGTCGCGCGGACCAATCTCCGTAGATTGTCGCGCGAAGTTACGTGCGGGTCATTCGCGCGAGATGGGAGGAGGCGCGCGTTATCATCGTTCGTCGCGGTGGCCGCGTCGACGCTCGGGTGGAGAGCCCCTCCGCCCGCCTATTCGTCCACGTCCCCCGGAGCAGGCGATGGCGATGAGATTTCGGTGCTGAGAACCAAGGCGGTGGACGCGTTCTCTTCCCGAGACTTCCCCTCAGCGCGCGATGCGCTGGGGCGGCTGGCGCGTCTAGAGCCCGATAACCCGTCGTGGCGTGAGGCTCTCGGTCAGTGTTACGTCGACGCCGGGGAGGAGTCCGACTTTGCCTCTGCGGCTGAGGAGTTTGGCGTGGCGCTCACTTTGACGGAACCAGCCGACCTCGAATCGCGAGCCAGGATACTGAGCAACAGGGCGCTCGCGTGGGAGGGTGCCGGCAGGTGGGACGATGCCCTACGAGACTACGACGCCGCGCTGGCATCCGCTCAACTGGCCGGTCTACCCCCGGACCCCTACGTCATCAACTCCAAAGGCAACTGCCTCGCGTCGCTCGGCGAGTACGCGCTGGCCAGGGACGCCTACCTGAGCTCGGCGCGGGCGTTCGGGGACGCTGGCGGCGTGAACACCGCCAGGAACAACAAAATAAGGGGGGACGGGTACACGTTCGCGGCGTCCAACGCGGCGTTGGCACTCGCGCAGCTCGGGGACTTTGACGCGGCTAAGGGGGAGATGGTGAGAGTCAGTCGACGCGCTCCGGGAAACGTCGACATGCGAGCGGGACTCGCGGCCATCTACTGGTCGGAGGGGCGGGGCGAAGACGCCGAGAGGGAATGGGAGTTTGCGTGCGATCGCATCAGCGTTGGGTGCTCAAAGTACAAGAACAAGGAGTGGTTGAGAAACGTCAGGCGGTGGCCCCCGGCGATGGTGGACCTGCTCGACTCCTTCTTGTCTCTGTCGTAGGATTCAGTGTAGTAGGCTACGTAAGCTATGTAGGCTATCTCGTGCGTCGCGGTACAGTGGACGCGTCACGGGTCGTCGTCGCCCTCGCTCCGTCGGCTCCCCAGCGCTCCTCCCTCGCGCCATTCGTCCCCGTCGAGGGCAAACTCCAACGCCCCGAGTGGCGGCGTGGTCATCCCCTCCTTCTCATCCTCGCCTCTCGGCCCGAGCACGTTGCCGCCCTGGCCCCAGAACATGTCCCGCTTCACTACCTCGCAGTCCCCACCCACCCGTACCTGGCACGCCAGCCTCAGCCGTTTGTTGCCCGGCGGTCCGTGCGGAGGGAAGTTTAGCCTCAGTCGTTCGGCATTCGTCCACTGCTGGGGTGTCGCGGCTCCGGACGGGATGATCTCCACCGCACACGTGCCGCACGTGCCGAGCCCTCGACAGTTTATAACGTTCGCACCGCCCAGCGTACCGCCGTTGTGAGGGGACTCCCCGCCCTTCAGCAAGGCCGTGCGAAGTCTCTGGCCCGCCCGAGCTCTAACCTCGCGTCCCCGGAAAACGACGACGCACGCTTCTTTGTCTCGAGAATCCCCGTCATCACGAGGGTTCGAAGACGACGATGCGGCGCGAGCGATGAGGTCGCGAGCACTCCTCGAGGGTCTCGGAGCCCTGAGACGAACCGCGAAAGACACGATGGACGCCATCGTCTTCGCGCGGGTAGGAATGAGAAAAGCCCGCCCAAGGGAACCCTGAAAACTTGACGGCGTCGGCAGCGCCGGACGGTTGGACGTGGCACGATGTTAATTGAATGCTCCGCATTTGCTTACAAAAATGTTCGTCACCCCCGGCATCCTCTGCGAAGATGCGGGTGGCGCGCGCTACTCGTAAAAGTCTTACTCGTACGTTGGACAGTCGTCACCCGAGACCTGAGGACGTTCTCGTCTCTCCCTGGCGGCGGGCGCGACCCGTCTGTGTCTGCTAACTGAAAACCAAAAATCAAATCACCTGTGCTGCCTGATGCGTTGCATGAGAACCATCTTCTGGTGCGTCTTGACCAGCGCCGCCTGCACCGCGGTCACCGTGGACAGGGCGCTCACCCCGGATGCCGCGCCGTGCGACCTCGTGTCGAAAAAGTCAGACCCGGGCCCCATACCTCCCCTCGGCACGTGTCCCCACGCGTCCTCGAAGTCTTCCCCGGGCACGTCGTTCGATCCGTCGGTACCGTTCACATCCGCGACGTCCTCGTCTTGTTCGGGCACGTCGGGCAGGTCCGCGTACATGTCCGCCTTGACCACGTTGTCGATGGCATCCGCCACGAGGTGCGCGACGACGTGCTCTGGGGACGTCGCCTCCCCGGGGGACGATGTCTTTGAGCCGACGCGATCCGACTCGGGGGTGGTGGCCGTGGACGTGGGGGAACACTGGAGCGAGAGGACACCCTTTGGGCTGGATCCTCCCGCCTTTGTCGCCGGGGTGGTCGTGGACGTCGAGATGAAGCCGTGGAAGTCGGCGTCGGCGCGTTCGCGTTTCATCGCCAGGATCTCCTTCCGCTGGTGCTCGATCGTCCGTTTCTGCTCCGCGAGCATGGCCATGGCCTCCCTGAGCTCAGACTTGAGCTCGGAGAGCGTGTCCGCGTCCACCTCCTTCCTCCCCTCGGCCTTTCCGTCCCGTTTTTTCCCCCTCTTCCCACCGATTTTCTTCACGACGACCGCGAGGGAACCCAGGCCGGCTATCACCATCGGCGCCGCCTTGGGTATCATGAGTGCCACGGCCGCCATATCGGCCCTCGATACGTCGGCTCCGCGGTTCCTCCGCCGGCCACCTCACGGGGGCGCCGTCCAGGTATGCCGCGTCCCGTCGGCTTCTGCTGTCGGATTTTCTTTGGATTTGGCGCAAGGAGATCAGATTTTTACGCTCGCGCGTGTTTCGGCGAGTCGTGAACCGTCGTTGAAGGTTCGACCATGTCGAGATGATTCAACGGTTACGTTGTTGTTTCGGGAGGGGTCCGTTCAGCGCTCATTGTTGCTATGGCGGGACGAAGGGCCCCGCCGGTGGAGGGGAGGCCTCCGTGGGGAAGCTCGCTGGGAGGGGTCCGACAGAAGCCGGCCGGAGCCGCGTCGCGTCCGTCGACGGCGCCCTCGCCGCGCGGAACGGTTGCACCCAGTCCCGCGGTGAAATCCCCGAAAAAGTCAGTGAAGAAGAGGTCCGCCCGGAAGCCCGCGGCGGACCCGGGGCCGAGCGCGCACGAGGTGAACTGCGAAGCCGCCAAGGAGGTCGCCGAGCTCATCGGTAGGAAGGCGACACCCCCTCAGAGCCCGAAGACCGCCACCAGGTCGCCCCGACGGTCGCCCAAATCCCCCCCAGCGTCGACGCTCAGGCCCACCATCGCGCACAAGCTCAAGGAGGCGACGTCGCCGGCATCCACGCCCGCGGAGACGGCGCCGAGGACGAAGCAGTCCCCCATCCGCGTACCGCACGGCCGCATCGCGATCGTGGACGAGCCGTCCCCGGCGCCGACGGAGCACACGCCAATGTCGGCCAGGTCCGTCGGGTCGCCGGAGACGAGCCACCTCGAATCAGTCACCCAACCGCTCCCGTCACCGGCGGAGGCACCGCCCGTGGTGACGCCCGTGGGGAGCGGCGGCGTAGATATCGGCCGTGGTGATAGGTTCGGGTCGCCCACGGAGAACAGGTTCGGGTCACCGCTGGAAGAGAGGTCACCGATGGAAGAGAGGTCACCGCTGGAAGAGACACACGCGTCTCGCGCCGCGTCGACACCCGGAGCCGAACCCGGGTCGTTGCCGCCGACGCCGGGTTCAACCGCGGACGGGGGTTCAACCGCCGACGGGGGTTCAACCGCAGACGGGACGCCGCCCGTGACCCCACCCGGTCATCACGTATCACCCGGTCACTACCTGGTCAGCGTATCCGCCGCGGCGCTTCGACCGAACCCCGAGCCGACGGAGCTGTTGCTCGAGGGTGGCGAACCGTGCGTGGACGTTCGAGCGTTAACGGCTCCCGGGGGTGCGCTGTACGCCCTCACGCTGGACGCGGCGCGACCCAGGGCGGCGGCGGCGGATATACCCGGCACGCCCCCCGGATCGACCCGGCGCCTGGACACCGAGGCTGATGACGACGACGAGGCTGTTTACAGGGCTGCCAAGTTCGCGGTCAGGCTGGTGGAGAGCGCCGCGACGGAGTTGGCGGGTGCGTCGCGTGAGCTCACGGCTGCCGCGGATGAGGACGTCGCACAGACGGCGGCGGAGTGTTCCAGAGCCGAGGATGCGGACGTGGAGGACGCGGTGATGGTGGCGCTTCTCAACGCGAGATCCGCGTCGCAAAGGGCGGAGCGGAGGAGGCTCCTGCAGCAGATTGCGCAGCGCGCCACGGACTGGGTGTGCGCCGTGCAGCCATCGCTCGGTGCGTTACCCGCGCGCCTCAACGCAAAGAGGGCGGCGGTTCAGGCGGTCCATTCCCCCGCGCCGTCGACGCCGGCCGTCATGGACCACAGGGTGGTCCAGGAGCTTCAGCGTGAACTGGCGGCGGCGCGCGAGGAGGTGGCCATCGCCAAGGAGGAGGCTGCGGCCGCCAAGCTCCAGACCGCGGCGGCGAAGCAGGAGACCGCCGCGGCGCAGAGGAGCGTGGAGGCTCGATCGCGGGAGACCGCCGTCGATACCCCCAGGACCACGGCCCCGACGGTGGACACCAAGACGGCGCTGATGGAGGAGCGGATGGACGCCGCGGCTAAGATATCCAGCATCACGGCGACGCACCAGGCTGAGCTGGCGAGGTTGAAGACGAGGATCGCCAGGGCTGAGAACGAGGTCGCCAGCGCCAAGGTTGAGAGCGAGCAGGCCAAGGCGAACGCGGAGGAATGGAAGGGACGCCTGGAAAAGGCTGAACGACTCGCCGCCGAGAGCCGAGAGCGGACCAGCGTCGCGCTCGGCAACTCGGCGGCTGAGCACGCCAAGTACGAGGCAGCCGAGGCGCTCGTGCGGTCGTTGACGCAACGGGAAGAAGAGGCGCTGCGACGGGCGAAGGAGGCGGAGATGCGATGCGCCCAGGTTGAGGGGTCCATCGAGGCTAAGATTGAGTCGCAGTCGACCCGAATCGTCCTCGACAACAACGTCCGCAACGCGACGGCGGTGTCGGAACTTCGCGCCGAGCTCGCGGAGGCTAGAGCCGCGCAGAAACGGGCGGAGACGCGCGCGGCGGACGCGGAGGAACACGAGCGGGAGGCTGCCGCCGGGGAGGTGCTCCGGGTCAGGGCTGAGTGCGCCGCCGCCAGGAGAACGGAAGCGGCGACTAGGCGGGAACTGGACGAACACCGGGTAACCGCGTCCGCGGCAGCCGCGTCGCACCACGAGGAGATCGAGGCGCTCCGACGGGAGATTGTCACTTTGCGCAACCAGCTCGAGGCTCGGGTGGAGGTGGCGGAGGAGCGCGCGAGGGTGGCGCAGGCGCAGTTGGCGGCAAACAGGGAGGCGGCAAACATGGAATCGGCGCAGGTTGCGGAGCAGTCCAACACTCTTCGCAGGCAAGCCGCGGCGGCGGAGAGAAAGCTGCGTGAGGAGATCGCGGTGATGAAGGCGGACGTCAGGGGTGCCAAGGCTGGAGAGGCTGCCGCGATCGCCAGGGAGGAGGAGGTCATGGCCAAGGCTGTCGAGCTGATTGAGCAGCGGGACGAGCAGCTCCGCCGGGCCAAGGACCTCGCCGCGGCTGAACTTCGCGCCGGGCTCGCCAGGCGGGATGACGAGATGAGGGCGCTGAGACTGGAGTCCGCGAGTGCCCGAGGCTCCGCGGGTGACCTGCAAACCAGCGAGTTTATCAAAAACGTCGAGCGAGCGCTGCAAGATGAGCGGCGACGACGGGTCGCCGCCGAGGAGGGTCTGGTGAGCTGGAAACGCGCGGCCCGGGAATCCAGGCGCGAGATGGAGGAGTCCCGCGAGGTTGCAGATATAAACGATGGGCTCGGCCGTCTGCGCAGGCAGCTCAGCAGCGGCAGGCAGAACAGCCTGAAGATTCCCAATCGGGACAAGCCGGTCGATGCCGCGCTGCTCTCGCCCGTGGACTCGCCGCCCCGCCGCAGGACGCCCCCGCCGAACTTCAGCCAGCGGGAGAGCCCGAGGGATAGCCCGAGGGTCTCGGGGGGCGCCCGGGCGAACCAGCGTGATTCGCAGGGATCCGGGAGGAGCGACCAGATGACCCGCGTGGAGAGGCTCGCGAGGGACTCTTCCCTCAACTTCGCCTCGAAGGAGAGCTCGCAGGTGAAGCTCAAAATGGCACCCCCCGCGTCGCCCCCGCCGGTGCCGCCGCAAAGCAAAGAGCCGCCCGCGGTGACGCCCCCAAAGCAGGCCGCCGCGCCAAAGGCGGCATGGACCCCGGGGTACGAGGGTTTACAGTCCCCGACCCAGCGCGCGGCTCTCTTAGAGGAGGTCCTGACCAACATAGAGTCCCTTTAGCGTCGTGTTATGTAAGACATGCGATCCAGGACTCGAGTGCGCGGTGTAATTCACACTTCGACACCACAGCTGGCTCTTCGCAGCTTCGCCAGTTTTGAACCTTCGAGTCGGCAGACCTCCCGTCACTTTTAGTTCGGCGCACCACCGAAACCCCCTGTGCCGAGATGGGTCTCCCGGACCTGCCACCCCTGGAGGGAGATCTGGGGTTCCCCATCGACGACGGTCTTCCGCCCGTCGCGTCCGACGCCGCGCCTCCGGCGGCGCGTGCGGGAAGCGCGAGTCCCGAGATCTCATCAGGGACAAAACGATCTTCTGCCGTCAGCCCTTCCCAGTCGCCGTCGATGCCGAACGTGGGTGGCGGCTACGTCCCCGGCGACACCGCGTACGCACAGCTCGCGACGCTCGCGGATAAGATGGCGGTCGAGTCCTACTCCAGGGCGCACGCCAAGGCTGTGGGCAAGTCTTCGTCGAACGCGTTGGGATCGCGGGCCAGGGTCCACCGCGCGGGCACCGTCGGCGCGATGATCGAGGACATGCTGACCCACGACGCGAAGAAGCCGGTGCCCGCCGCGCTGTTACCCCTGGGCACGGATGCCATCGCCAAGTCCATCAAGATGGCCCCGGCCGTGCTCCGCCTGGCGACGGACCTGTCCATCGCCGACGTCGAGCTGTGCAACACCCTGTCCAAGCTCGTCAAGGAGACCACCAAGCGAGAAGAGCTACGGGACGAACTGTTCCTCATGACCTTACGACACACGAGGTGTAACGAGACGCCGAAGAGCGCGGTTAGGGCCTGGCAGGTCCTACACCTCACCTGCGCTGCGGTGGCGCCGTCCCAGACTTTCCTCGGGTTTGTGTCCGAGTACGTCAACGAGTGCGCCAACGCGGATACAAGCCCGGACGTCGTCAAAGACCTCGCGCACAAGGCCCTCGCGGCTCTGAAGCGAAGCGCCAAGTCCGGCCCGCGAAAGCACCCGCCCGCGCCCGAGGAGATCGAGGCTCTCCAGAGCGGCCGCGCCATGAACACGATTGCTTTTTTCTTGGATGAAACCTTCGAGGAGCTCCCTTACGACGTGATGACCACCGTTGGGGAGGCGACGGAGGCGTTGGCCAAGATCATCCGGCTGCAGAACTACCAGACGTTCGGTTTGTTCATGTCCACGAAGCAGCTGATGTCCCGCGCGTCCGCGGCGAGCAAGGGTGAGGAGGTGACGGAGGAGACCAGGGCTCTGCAGGATGGGGACCTCGTGACTGACGTCATCCAGGAGATGCGGCTCGTCAAGGCTGAGCAGAAGGAGCAGGTGCAGCTCAGGCTGGTGTTCAAGAAGCGCATGTTCAGGGACACCGACGAGGCGGTGCAGGAGGCCATGTTCGTGAACCTGTCCTACCTCCAGGCTAAGCACGATTACCTGGCGGGGAACTACCCGGTTGGCCGCGAGGAGGCGACCCGACTAGCCGCGTTCCAGATCCAGGCTGAGGACGGCGAGTCCCTCGGGCAGGGGTCCGTGGAGACATTGGCGCAGGCCATGGTGCGGTTCGTTCCCAAGGTTATGCTCCAGCAGCACCCGGTGGAGGAGTGGGCCGGTGAGGTGCAGCGCAACCACGGCGCGCTGGCCAACCACACCCGGGAGGAGGCCCGAGGTGGTTTGCTCCGAATGATCCGATCGCTGCCCTACGGCGGGAGCATCTTCTTCCAGGTGCGCCGCATCGAGGACCCAATCGGTCTACTCCCCGGCATGATCGCATTGGGCATCAACAAGCGGGGTATTCACTTCTTCCGACCCACGCCGATGGAGTACCTCCACAGCGCCGAGCTCCGGGACATCATGCAGTTTGGTTCGTCAGAGACGGCCGTCTTTTTCAAGATGAGGGTCGCCGGCGTGCTGCACGTGTTCCAGTTCGAAACCAAGCAGGGCGAGGAGATCTGCGTGGCACTCCAGACCCACATCAACGACGTGATGCAGAAGAGGTACGCGCAGCAGGCGGCTAAAGCCGCGGGTGCCCCCAAGACCCCGGGTCTCGCTCAGCCCCCGAGCCCCGTCGCCAACGGCCAGGCGGAGGCGGCGTTCGGCAAGCAGGCTGGCGGCGGGGGTGCAGGCGCGCAGCAGATGCAGCGCGTGCTCGAGGACGCCAACAAGAAGCTGGACGAGATGGTTCGAGAGAGATCGCAGTTGCAGCAGCAGCTGGTCGCCGCCCAGGAGGCTGCGCAGGAGGCGACGGATCGCGCCGCCGCCGAATCATCCGCCAAGGCTCAGGCGCTCGCCGACCTGAACCAGGCGCTCGCCGACGTCAAGCTAGGAGGGGGCGCGGCTGGTGGGGACCCGGAGACGAAGAAGAAGCTCGCGGCGGAGTCTGAGAAGGCCCGGGCCGCTCAGGCTGAGCTCAAGGTTCTGGAGCAAAAGGTTGCGAGGCTGGAGTCCTCGTCGAAGGAGGAGTCGGCGAAGAGGGACAAGGAGACGGCGGCTGAGCTCGAGCAGCTCAAGAAGAAGTGTGCCGCCGCTGAGGCCCACTCACTCTCCGTCTCCGCCGAGCTCGAGCAGACGACCAACGCCATGGAGCAGATGCGCGTCGACCACGAGGAGTCCCAGAAGGACCTCGAGGAACTGGCCGAGCTCCGCGAGCTCAAGGCGGATATCGAGCGCAAGGAGAAGCAGACGGCGGAGATGCTCAAGACCCAGGCGACGCGCATCCAGGAGCTCGAGGCCAAGTACCAGGAGGAGTCCACGCTGCGCAAGCGTTACTTCAACCAGATGGAGGATATGAAGGGCAAGATCAGGGTCTACGCCAGGACCCGCCCGCTGTCCAAGAAGGAGATTGGCGAGAAGCAGTCCTTCGCGCTCACGTTGCCGGACGAGTTCACCCTGGAGCACCCGTGGAGGGACGAGAAGAAGCCGAGGTCGTACACCTTCGACACCGTGTTCGGCGAGGATACCACCCAGGAGCAGGTGTTCGAGGACACCAAGTACCTCATCCAGTCGGTGTTTGACGGTTACAACGTTTGCATCTTCGCCTACGGACAGACGGGCTCCGGCAAGACCCACACCATCATGGGCGACGGCGCCAACCCGGGCCTCACCCCCCGCGCCATCGAGGAGGTGATGCGAATCGTCTACCAAGGGTCGAAGAAGGGCAAGTTCAGCGTCAACATGGAGGCGTACATGCTCGAGCTGTACCAGGACACGCTCTACGACCTGCTCCTGTCGCCGGATAAGACGAGCAACCCGCCCAAGCTGGACATCAAGAAGGATGCCAAGGGTTGGGTGACGGTACAGAACGCGACGGTGGTGTCCGTCGGCAGCAAGGAGGACATCATGCACGTCGTGGAGAGCGGTCTCAAGGTGAGACGGACGGCGTCGACGAAGATGAACGTCGAGTCGTCCCGTTCCCACCTCGTGTTCTCGCTCGTCATCGAGACCACGGACCTCCAGACGCAGCAGGTTACCCGCGGTAAGATTTCGTTCGTCGACCTCGCCGGGTCCGAGCGCGTGAAAAAGTCGGGAGCGTCGGGCGACACCATGAAGGAGGCGCAGGCCATCAACAAGTCCCTCTCGGCGCTCGGCGACGTCATCAGCGCGCTGGCGGGTGAGAAGGCTGGGCACATCCCGTACCGCAACCACAAGCTCACGATGATCATGTCCGACTCCCTCGGCGGCAACGCCAAGACCCTGATGTTCGTCAACGTCTCCCCGTCGGACAACAACATCGAGGAGACGCAAAACTCACTCACGTACGCCACCAGGGTGCGAACAATCAAGAACGACGCGAGCAAGGACAGCGCCAACAAGGAGATGGTCAGGCTCAAGGAGGCGCTCGCGAAGTGGCGCGCCAAGGCTGGCGAGATGGGCCCAGAGACGCAAGACATCGAGGACCGGGTCCAGGGGGAGATGGAGTGATAGACTGCGAAAGTTACCCGCTGGGGTACACCAGAAATTTCGTTAAAACGTGATGAGTTTCATAATTTCTCTTCAAATCTTCTAAAAGTTATTTGCCGTTCGCCTCCTCTTTCTCAACCTCGGACGGCGGCACGACCGCCATAACCCTGGTGTTGTAGCTCCGACACGCGGTGCACGCGTGATATACGAAATGGAACGGCGCCAGAGACTCCTCCCCGCAGTCGTTGCACGCCACCCTCTGCTTCGCCCGTTTCGGAGGTGCGCCCGTTTCGTCACCCGGCGCCGCGTTAGCTTCCTCCTCCTCGGCCAGGATGGCGTCGAGCATGCGAAAGTACGCCGAAAAGTCGCCGAGGGATTTACGGCACAGCGGGCAGGTGTAGTAGTGCTTGGTGTACGCCTGGAAGCACGAGGTGTGCATGAAGTGGCCGCACGGCAGGCACTTCACCGGCGTGTCCGAGTAGAACAGAAAGTCTTTGCACACCGGGCACTCGCTCTCCATCGACCCGGCGGTCCTCCCGGCGCCCACCTCGTCACCCTTGGCGTTCTTCGCCGCGGGGCAGACGTGCGGTCCCATGGTGAGGGAGACGCAGCTGTTGCATTGCATGCAGTGGAAGAAATCCTTGCCGAGGCCCTCGCCGCGCCTGCACACGTTGCAGAACGGGCAGTGATACACGTCGTTGCCGCTGTCGTCCCAAAAGTTGCACACGGAGCAAAAGTACCTCGCGACGACGTCCCCGCACTCGCGGCACTCCTTCGCCGACGGCTGCCGCGCGGCGCACTTCATGCAGACCATCTCCTTGGTCGCGTACCGATCGATGGTGTGGTCCTCAGCCTCGTCGTGGCAGAATCGGCAGACGTGCGCGGCGCCGCAGCACGCCGCCACCAGTCGAACCTTCCTGGCGTAGTGCTTGCAACCCAGAACGGTGTTGCCGGACTTGGACTCCACTCCGCCCACCGGCTGGCACAACACTTCGTCGTCGCCGCCCTTGTGGTAACTGACCAGAACTGACGCACCCGCGAGTGCGAGCGCAGACTCGGCGGTGTCCGACGGAGTTAAGGCTCCCGTCTTTGTACCTCCGGGCCCGTCACCTCCGTCACCTCTGTCGGCTCCATCGGCTCCGTCGGCTCCATCGGCCAGCCTCTTTCCGTCGCCGGCTTCATCCGAGATTGCGGCAGCCTCGCCCTTCTCGCCCTTCTTGAGCTGCTTCGCCCTCTGTTGCGCGCAGATCCACCTCGCGGCGAGCAGGTGCTGCATCAGGTACGCCTTTCGCTCCGGCGCGAGCGAGTCGTCGCGCGAGAGCGTCCGCGCCGCCTGCTCGAGCTGCTGGCGGTTCATTCGGAACATGTCGTCCCAACTGGGCGTGTACCCAGTCTTGTCCGCGGCGGCGGCGGCGGCCAGCGCGGCAGCCTTCGCGGCTCCCGTGTTCGACGCGTCACCGTCGGCTCGGCGGCGGAGATACTCCTGCACCTGGCCCAGGCCGTCCACCGCGGCGGCGTCGGCCCCGGCGGCGCCCTCGGCGGCGGCGACAGACCCGTTAGTTTCGGCGGGTGCGACCGCGGTTTTGTCACCCGTCTTGTCACCCGTGCCGTCCTTCCGTTCCGTCTGTTCCTCGCTGCTCCACCAGGTTTCGAGCCAACTCGCGAACCGCGTGTTCCTGCTCGCGTCCCGCATGGAGCCGATCATCGCCGCCTTCTCCTCCTCGGTGAGCGCCTTGCGCTGCCAGCTGAGCATGCTCTGCAGAACCTCCGCGCCCGTCCGCCCGATGATGAGCCCCACCAACCGGCCTTGCTCCCCGCTCGTGAAGTGCTTCTCGAACAGTGGCCAGAGCTCAGCCTCCTCCCTGGCGACGTGCGTCTCGAGGCAAACCTTCACGGCGACGCAAGCCGCCTGAAGCCGCCTCTCAACCTCCATGATCGTCGCCCGCTTCTTCGGGTCCATCTTCCTGTCCGTCACCTTCGCCTCCATCGCGTCGTGGACCTTCTCACCGTCCACGCCGCCCTCATCCCCGGCCAGCCCCGCGTGCTCCCGCAGGTCCCGTAGGCAGGCGTCCACCTCGACGAAGAGTTCAGCCTCGTGCTCGTGGTCGAGGGTGTACGAGTGGCTCACGTTGTGCAGCTCATCCTTGTTCTCCAGCGCGGGGAACACGAGCTCATCCTCGGACCTGCTGTGCGCGCGGTACACCCCCCAGAAGAACACGAACCGGCCCTCCAGGGTTCGCAGCGCCGCCGCCCGCTTGGCCACCTCCTCGGGCTTTGGCAGAGCTAAGACGTCCGACTCGAGCCTTTGGAGCTCGCGTCGAAGCGCCGCGTGGAACTGGAATATGTGGTCGATGGGACCCACCGCCTGCGTTGAGGTGCCCGCGTCGGCGCCGGATCGTGACCGCTTAGCCGGCGGCTGGTTCGGGTTGTCGAGGATCGGATCGTCCCTCTCGTTCCCGGAATCCTTCTTCTCGCCCGGGTTCTCACGACCGCGTCTTACGTCCAGCCACGACGCGATGAGCGTGCGCAGCGGCCCTTGCTCGCCCTCCGTGGGTCCTTTGGCCAGCACCGGCCCGACCACGTTCGCTGGAACGGACGCGATGAACCTCTCCACCAGCGCCGTCTGTTCATGCGCGGCGAAGGCGTCGTCCATGAGCGGCACGAGGTGCGCGTGTTCCTTGGCGAGGTGCTGCGCGAGGGCCGTCTTGGTGGCGTGCGCGGTCCTCGCCGCGCGTTGGATGGCGCCCTGCAGCCGTTCGGTGTGCGCGGGTCCCCCGCCCTCGTTCGTCGCCATGAGCTCCACCGCCTCGTCGAGCGCCTGGGTGATGGCGTCAAAGAGGGAATCTTCAGCCTCGTGCTCGAGCTCGTACGCGTGGGCGACGTTGCTGACCCTCGCGGCGAGCGCGGGGAGGACCACCTCGTCCTCCGCGGCGACGTGCGCGCGATACGTGGCGAGGACGAACCCCCACCGCGCCACGAGCTCGTCGACCAGCGCCTTGAGCGACTTTGACACATCAGCCTCCGCGCCGTCCCACCGGTGAGTCGGGGGATCCGATGAATTGACGGGCTGATCCGCGACGCGCGCGGCGGCGGAGCGCAGGTCCTCGACCAGGGCCTCGAGCTCCTGCGTCACCGCCGCCTGAAACGTGGAGTGGAAGCGCTCGTACGCGCTCGGCTCCGAGGAGCCGACCGCGCGCTTCGAGGCGACAGGCATCTCGCCCCCTCTGCGCCACCGCGCTTTGGGATAAAAAGGTTAACCCGCTCTCCCATCGGTGCCGAGCTGCCGGGCAGCCGGGTCGTATGAGTCGGCGTTCGAACGACTTAACACCATAAATCTCGGTTTCCCAGTGGGCATTCTAACATAGTTATCTTATTCCCAATCTCTAATGCATGATCGTCACTGCTCGTCCACACAAAAGGTGTAAGTTTTATCCTATACTAATCTCCGTGCCTACTCCTCGCGGCTGCCCGGCCCGGTTCTTCTCGGCCACGGATTACCTCCAAGCGCCTCCTCCACGACGGCTTCTTCCAGCTCCCGCAGGCTTTCGTTTTGCATTCGCGCCATCTCGTCGTTCGCCCTCGTCACCGTCGGCGCGATCTCTGCGTTGATGAAGGACATGGCGAGGTGCGACTTTGGTCCGACCCAGTACACCTTCTCGCACCTCCCGCACGCCCAGAACTCGGAGGTCGACGCCTTGACCTTGGCCGGTATTGCGTCGTTGGCGGCGACCTCCTCCGGGGTGCACCGCCGCTCCACCGCGCCGTTGCACTTGGCGCACCGGGTGAGTAACCTGCCGCGCCGGAACCGTAGCCCAAAGTGAGCGCTGACCCTCGCGAGCTGCCGCTTCGGATCGTCCTCTTCGACCAGAAACGCACCGATCGCATCCTTGCGCTGGAGCAGACGCCTGTCCTTGGTCAGTATCACGCGGTCGTCCCTCTGCGCGAGCGCGAGGAGGGCACCGTACGGATTTTTAGTCTGCGAAGATTGCGTCGGCGCCGGGACGTGCTCGGCGTCGACACCCAAACATCGAAGCCAACGCGCGAGCCGGCCGAGGGACCCGTCGGCGACGAACCGCCGCTGCCTCTCCTCTGTATCGACAATGGGCTGTGACGCGTCGTCGTCGCCCACGATCTCACCGAGGGCCCAGTCAACGGAGCTATCCGCGTGTACATCGCGCGAACCCGGTCCGCTCGACGCCACCGCCGCCGCCGCCGCTCTCCGCCTCGTCGCTTCCTCCACGGACGACTCCGCTATGGGCAGCGTGGTGGCCGCGGTGGCCCGCTCGAGAACCGCGGGGAGGCACCTGAACACCAGGTGCGGTGCACCCGCGCCGGGGTACACGAATCCACCCGCGAACGTTCGTATCGCCGTGTCCATCAGCGTCGGGCACTCCGCGCGGTGTCCCAGCGGCGGCATGCTCCCGGGCGGGTAGCCAAAGACGCGGACGCACTCATCCGGGGTGGCGAGCCTGGCGTGCCTGCGCGCTACGCCGAAGTGACGCGCGATCGTACGGAGGTCCGCGCGGTCGGTTCCGCGCAGGAGTAGCATCACGGGCTCCCACGGCCTCTTGCCCGACGACCCGCCCGACCCGCGCGAGTCTCCGCCCGAGGCGCCCAGAGCCCGGGCGACGGGATCGAGCGCGACCGTCGTGTCCCCCGCGACCATCACGCCCATGCTCTTGACCACCGACTCGGGGGGTACGTCGTCGCCGAGTGATGATGCGGTATCGGACGCCGCCGGTCCCGTCTCCACGCCCAGCTCGATCACAGCCGGGTCGCCCCCGGCGCTGGGCAGCCGATCCCTCAGCGCCGCCGCGACATCCGCCGGGGTCAGCGGCGTCGCGTCGTCCCGGTTCCCGCGGGTCGCGATGACGGGAATCGACGGAGGGTTAGCGATACGAACCGTCGCGTCGATCGTACCGATGAAATCGGACGCCGGCGACGCGAGACCGAACGCGAGGTCAGCCGCCTCCCCGCGGGCGGCTCGGTCCCCGGCGCGACTCTTACCCAGTAACAATCCGGGGAGGATCCGGAGCAGGACCCGGGCGTCCTGAGCGCCGTAGAGGATCTGCGCCTCGGTCAGTGGCCGCCTCGACCAGTCACCGCACCGCTCGCGCTTGTCCAGCGGCTGCCCGAGCAGGGCCTGGCACACGGAAGAAAGGCCGGGCTGCGACCCGTGTCCCGAATCCGTCGCCGCCCGTTGCAGGCACAGAACCCGGGGGATCTCCCGCACAGCGTTGGCGACGAAGCCCGGGTACGAGCTCGCGAGTCGACGCAGGTCGTCCGCGACTCCAAAGCCGACGACCACGGGCGGTCGATCGTCGACTCGAGGCGCGCAGAGGGTTTCACGGAGAGCCGCTGCGAACGCCTCCGGGCACTCCCGTCCCAACCTCGTCGCGTCCAGAAGCGCGACGCAACGCTCACCGGAGAGCTGCACCAGCGCCGTGGGCGACTCTACCCTCCTGGTGGCGGATCCCTTCCTGCCCGAGGCTCCAGATGACCGACTGGATGCGTCCGGCACCCACTCCGTGTCGATCCCGACCGCCGCCTCCGTCGACAGCTGCGCGACGACAGCCGCCAGCGACCGCACATCGTCCACCCACCGAACCGCACCGCGCGGCAGGTCCAGGGGTAAGGTCCGCAAGTGCGTCGGCAGGTAGCTCTGGTCAATCTCCACCGCGATGGGTTCACTCGTCTCCCGCGCGCTCGAAGCCGCCCACTCGCTCCACCCCGCGCCGTTGGCCTCCGCCGCGACAGTCGTCGCCGCGTCCCTCAAGCCCCGTACGAGCCCCCTCAGCCGCACGTCCTCCCCCGCGAGCTGCTCCGCGACGTCCCACCTCCCGACCGCCGCGAGCCTGCGCAGCCTGCCCTCCTGCCCCGCGCGTTCCTCCTCGGGGAACGCGGCGGGGAGCCCGAGCTTTTTGAAGTGCCGATCCGCGCGGTCCGCCGGCGAAGTCCCGGCGTCGCACCCGTTGGATCCCTTCCGTTTACTCAGCGATGACGCGTACGTTCGCCGACGTCGTTCGCTGAGCGTCGCGGCGATGCCGTCGGCGATGGACCCGTGCCCCTGCGCCTCCCACGCGTCCAGCGCCGTGGCCGTCGAAAACTGAGAAAGGCTGAAGTGTTTCGCGAGGGCGGCGGCGGCGACGGCGCTCGCCGGCTCGACGCCCGCGCGGCCCAGGCACGCGCCGACGTAGGACACCATCGCGTGCCCCGCGCGTGGGTGCGCGAGTGTGAGGTCTTCGATCTCCAGGCTGACGGTGGTGACGAGTTTCGCCACCGCCCTGGGTTGAAGCCTCGGGCCGGCGACTTCGTCTTTGGGCGATTCGACGGCGACGACGGCGTGGGCGACGAGGTTCGCCGCGCGCGTCCGTGCCGCGGGGCACTCCACGCGCGTCGCCGCATTCTCCGTCGCGGCGTACACCCGCCGTGGTGTCGTGGTCGCGCACGAGTGATGCAGCGCCTCGAGCAGCAGCTGCGTCAGGGGCGCGGCCGTCCCGGGAGCGACGGAGGCGCAGGGTGCCGACGTGGCCAGGTGCTCGACGCACGCGACGATGAAGTCCGCGGCGTCCTCACCCGTGGGCAGCGCGCTCACCACCGCGGATCTCACGTCCGCGTACCTCTCCCCGGACTCGAACGCGGCCGCGAGTGCGGCGACCGCTCGCGACGGGGGAACGTCGGCGAGACCCACCGACGACGGCGAGGAGGTCGTCGCAGCCGCCGACGAGTTCGTCGTATCCGATGAGCATGATGACCCCCCGCGCCCTTCGGCATCCCCGTCGTCGCCGCCGCCGTCCCCCGCGACGTCCGCATCCCCGAGCGCGAGATCGAGGAGCTGCTCGACCACGCGCTGCACCGCCGCGCGGCTGGGTGCGCCCCTGAAGGACCCGCGCATCCCGCACTGGCCAGCAGCCACGACGGAGTGAAATAAATCGCGGTGTTTGCGAAGACGAGTTTGCCATTTCCCCAGCCGCGGATGTTGGACCGGCTTCCGCACGACGTGCTCGTGGACCTGGCGCGGTCTTTCGACGTCGTCGACCGGGTGGTGCTCTCCGAGGTATGCCGGGCGTGCCGCGACGCGACGCGCGAGGCGCTCGCTGTGGATAGGAGATTAGGGACTCGGGCGGACAGTCACGGAGACCAGGAATGGGGGCCACCCGGTGACAGGGAACACCTGGCCCTACGCAGCGTGTCCAGGCTTACGTGGGCGCAGGAACACGGGCTAAAGTTGGAAACTTGGGGACCACGGATGCTTCTGAGGTATGCCGCGGAAGTGGGAAACGTCGAGCTGCTGAACGAGCTCCCGAAGCCCGCGTACAAGGATGAGTGGAAGCACGCCATGGTCAGCGCTGCGACGGGTGGTAAAATCGATAATCTGATTTGGCTGTCTTCGTCGCTGGAGAAGGAGGAGTACGCCAGCGAATTCTACAGCACATTCTGGGAGTACAGCGAAAGAGTCATTTGGGAGCGTGCGGTCCAATACGGACATGTACACGTCCTCGAGTGGTTCATGGAGAGCATACTGCGGGGTGAGAAACGACGACTCGATGGCAAAGTCGTATCGGCAATTATGAGTGCGACGAAGAATGGACACGTCGAAGTGTTGAAATGGATTCACCTCACATTCGATCCAATAGGTGAACCGGTGTTGGCGGAGGAACTGCCCGCAGAGATCCCTTTGATGCTCGAAATCGCCGTGAGACATGGACACATGGACGTGGCGCGGTGGTTTTTGGAGACTTACGGACCGGTGGCGCTCAAGAATAACTGGCAGCCGCTGCTGAACGCGAGTTTGACGATGATAGCCGCAGAAGCAGCTGAGTTCGATACGTTACGCTGGCTGTTGGCTCAGGGCTGCCCCGAAAGTCCAATGTACTTGGAGCGCTTAGTGATCTCCAGACCATGGCCTCTACGTCGAGGACGACCCTATAGAGAGATAGATGTCGGGTGCGTGAAGTGGGCGCATCAGCGAGGGCTACAGCTGAGCGAGCAAGTGATGGAAGCGGCTATCAAACGCAATGACCCGGATTCCGTGCGTTGGCTTCATGACAATGGGTGCCCCGTCTCCAGGGATGCAGTTAAACGCTTGATGCAAAACCAAAATATTGACATGCTTCGATTGCTCGTGGAAGAGTGCGGGGCTCATTTCGATGCCAGTGAAATCAAATGCAGTGATTTAATGGAGTTCGAGTCCTACGGAGCATATAACGTCACCTTAATCAATGGCAAGGGCAGCATCGAGGTGGTAGAGTATCTGCGCCATCGCGGCTGCGAGTGGGGTTCGATCATGACCCAAGCTGTTCGTGATAACGACCTTGAGTTGATGAAATGGCTGCACGAAAATGGGTGTCCGGGTTTGGAATGGGATCAGACGTTGGAACAGTGTAACGGAACACCGGATATGTATCTGTGGATGCTGAGCGTCTTGGGCCCGAAGGAACGTAAGGAGCTTTGGATACAGGCTACCAAATATGATGAGGCTGAGAATGGACCTCAGTCGGTGAAGGAGTGGGAGGACCGCCTTCGAGGGGAAGGGAATGAGATCCCGGAACGCCGACGCGGAGACCCGAGGTTGTGGTAGCATCGTTTAGGAATCGATTAACATCGTACTACGTATTCTCGTCATCGAGTATCGCTCAGTTCCCGTCCTCCGGGGGCGTGCCCGGTCCCTCGGTGCCGTCTTCCTCGTCGTCGAGCTCGGGCACAACCTCGAACCTCCACACGATTCCGGGCCCGAAGCACGCGTGCACGTGCCTGCAGTCCCTGCTCACCCCCGCGGCGCGCACCAGGTTCAGGTGCTTGAAGTCCCGGTCCTGATCCACGGTGTTGATCACCTGGCCCGTGGACACGTCGTAGGTGGACACCTCGCCCTCGCCGTTGCCAACCGCCAAAAACTCACCCGCCGGGTCCACGCCGAAGCTGGTCAACCCGTCCAGCAGATCCTTAGCGCCCGGCTTGGCGCAGTCCTCAACCTTCCACGTCGTGACCGTCTTGCCGCTCTCCAGGTCGAGCACGGACACGGTCCCGTCCACGGACTTGGAGAAGAGCTTACCGGCGGTCACCTTGACGCAGTCCACGGGGTTCTTGCCGTGGCACACCACGCCGAGGGCGGTACCCGCGAGTTTCGACAAGGCGGACTTTGCGAGCTTCTCCGGGATGGTCCACTCCTTGACGAAGCCGCCCTTGTGGCCGGTGTACACGCCGCACCCGTCGGGCTTGACCGCGAGGGAGATGGCATCGCCGACGTTGAACTCGCCGAGCTTGGCCTGCGTCCGCCAGTTCCACACGACGGCGACTCCGTTCGCGTCGAGCGACACGAGCCGCTCGGGGCGGCTGCCGTCGGAGCCGGAGTGGCCCGCGGCGACGGCGAGGATGGCGGCGGAGTGGCCCTTCATGAGGGAGACCACGCGCCCGTCCGCGACGCTGATGACCTGCACCGCGTTGTCGTCACCGCCCGCGACCGCGAGGGTGGCGTCGCCGAGCTCGTGGGTGGTGTACCCAACGGGATCGACCCAGCACGTGGCGGTCAGATCGCCACCCTTCGTGTGCGCCGTGGCCTCGTTCTTGAACTGGCACACCACCGCGACGTGGTCGCCGAAGTGCTCGTCGTCGTACACGGTGGCGAAGTCGCCGCCGACGGTGGCGAAGAGGTTGCCGCAGTCGCCCGGCAGGTGGTTGAACGCGAGAGCGCGGACGGAGCGCTCCAACTTGGTGGTCGGGTTGCACTGCTCGCGGACGATCGTCTTCGTGATGACCTTCTGGAGGAAGGAGGTCTTCAGGCGCTTGAGGTCGGTGGCGGCCTGCTCCTCGGCCTCGCGAACGCGCCTGAGGTGACGCTGCGGGGAGTTCATCGTGGACGACACGCGGTGGCGGGGTGCGCTGGACGTCGAGAGTTGTGATCTACGTCGCCTGGCCCGATGATTTCAAAAGTGCCGATTTCAAATCGAAAATCTTCCCTTTTGCTTTTCGCGGGTAGTGACCTGACTGTTTGCTCATGTGATATGGCGTATCTAGTGTTAGATTCGTATGAACCCCAGTCAGATTCAGATATAACGATTGCCAAAAAGTCAAATCCCTAACAATCGATCGACCACTGCCGCCACTGTTCATCGCGCGCCACCTCAGGTGAGAGAGACGAGCGCCATGGCGGATCCTAACGCGGACCCCAACGCTGCGGTGGTGCGCACGTCCGGCATCGGGCACAGGGGCTACGGCGACGGGGACGGGATGGGCCTGGCCCTCCTCCCCGGCATCTCGATGCCCGGCCAGGAAGAGGACCTCGCCGTCGTCAAGCCGGGCGAGACGGGCGGGCTCATCGAGAGCGCGGACTTCGACCAGGACAACGATCGCGTGGCGTGGCACATCAAGAAGATCAGGGAGCGGCAGGCCAACCTGGACGCCGCGGACCAACTCGCCAAATCCCTGGCTGACAAGATCGTCACTGCGGCGACGGGGGAGGGTGGTAAATCCCTCGGTCCCGCCCCGGACGAAGAGGCGCTCAAGAAACCCCTCGCGTTCGGCCCGAGCTTCGTCGACATCGCCGTCAGGCACTACAGGGACACCCCCGCGCCCGCGCCGGAACCCGTCGACGGCGAGCGCGAGGGCCG
>Ga0209666_1000661_pt1 | contig 26236 bp, 29 predicted proteins | sample SaaInlV_125m_DNA_FD_184679 | JGI IMG/M metagenome (GOLD analysis project Ga0209666, IMG submission 184679) | Marine microbial communities from expanding oxygen minimum zones in the Saanich Inlet - Saanich Inlet SI037_S3LV_10m_DNA (SPAdes)... | ecosystem: Environmental > Aquatic > Marine >...
TTTTTTGTTCAAGATAATTTATCGGTTTCTAAAAAGGGTGTTATTAGAGGAATGCATTATCAAATTTCTCCCTTTGAACAAGGTAAATTAATATGTGTCGTTAAAGGAAAGATTTTTGATGTAGCGATCGATATAAGAAAAAATTCTAAAACTTATGGTAAACATTTTTCAATAATATTATCCAACAAAAATCAAAAAATAATGTGGATACCTGGGGGATTTGCTCATGGTTTTATGTCTTTAGAAGATGATACTATTGTTAAATATAAGTCTACAAAATTTTGGTCAAAAAAACATGAAAGATCAATTTTATGGAATGATAAAAATTTGAATATCAAATGGCCAAATCAATTCAAAAAAATTATTTCAAATAAAGATCTAGACGGTTTTATTCATAAAAAAAAGATAATTTAGCGTTGAGCAATTCAAGGAAAAAAATTTTGATAGTTTTAAAACAATTTTCTTTTTTTTCTATATATGGTGCAATAAGTCTAGTTCTCAGTTTTTTATTTTATTCATTATTATTAAAAAAATTTAATAATTTTCAATATCCACTTTTTATAAGCACTTTTACATTTATTTTAATAAACTTCCTTGTTTATTTGAAAATTTTTAGAACAATTTATAATTATTCAACAATTAAAAAGTATTTTTTAACACAGATAATTTTATTTTTTTCTCATTTTTTATTAATTTCTATTTTTGTAATATATTTTAATCTTGGAGAAAAAATTTCACATATTTTAGGAAATTTAATATTATCTGTATTGGTTTTTTTTATTTATAAATTATATGTTTTTACTAATTTAAAGAATTAAATATGTATTTACTTAAAAAAAATTACTACGATGGGATTGCTGGTATATATTTTGAAAGAACAATAAATTCTATAATTAAAATTGGTAACTTAGATAGAAAAGGAAAGAAAATATTAGATTTTGGATGTGGATATGGCATTTTAAAAAAAAAATTAAAAAATAAGGTTTATAATTACGATATTAATCCAAAATTAACAGAATATAAAAGTTGGAGAAAATTAAAATTTGATTATATCGTAATCAATCAAGTATTGTATCTATTCCACAAAAAAGAGTTAGAAAGGTTACTGAAAGATTTGAAAAAAATAAATCCGAATTTAATGCTAATTGTCGGAATAAGTTATCAAAATCTTTTAAGTAAAATCTTGGCTTTTTTACTTGGATATAAAAAAGCACATGATTTTACAAAACTTTCTTACAAAGATCAGATTAATATATTAAATAAAGAATGTATTTTAATTAAAAAAAAAAATAACTATCTTAATACTATTTTATTATTAAAATTTAAAGAATGACAATATGCAGAGGTATCATTTATCATAAAATATCAGATGATTTATTAAATTTGTGTAAATCGCTATATTGTAAACTCAATGATAAAAAAAAGATTAAAAATTTTGAAATTAGATTTAAAAGATTTAATAATAGCAAATATTGTTTAACTTATCCTTTCGCAAGATCAGCATTTTTATCTATCTTAAAAACAGATAAAAACATAAGACCTGGAGACGAGATAATTTTATCGTCTATTCAAATAAAAGGTATGCTAGATGTTATTGTTAGTTTAAAACTTAAGCCTGTAATTGTTGATATAGAACCTAATACTCTGAATTTTGACTTAAAAGATTTAAAAAAAAAAATAACAAAAAAAACAAAAGTGGTCCTCTTAACATATCTTTATGGAATCGTGCCTAACTTAGATAAAATTTTAAATATTATTAAAAAAAAAAAAATAATTTTAGTAGAGGATTTTTCTCAGTGCCTTGGGGGCATGTATAAAAATAAAATTGTTGGTAATTTTGGTGATTTCGGTATTTATAGTTTATCAGCCACTAAAACTTTAGATACTTATGGTGGAGGCATTTTAGTAACAAATAAAAAACAATTTTTTAAAAAAAATTTAATTTTTCATAAAAATCTTAAATCAAAAAATAGATTATTTTTAATTTTTAAAATTTTTCAAAGTTTGTATAGAAATATTTTTTCAAAAAAAATATTATTTTATTTTATAATTAAAATATTTAAATTTTTGAATTTTTTCGGTTATAAAAATTATTCAAGATTTCTTGGAAAAAGAAACACAAAAATACTTAAATTCATACCATCTTTATGGTTTACCTCTTTCACTAGTTTACAAGCAGAATTTGGATCTAAATTATTAAATACAGTCAAATTTTATAATAAAAAAAGGATTTCAAATGTAATGAAAATTAAAGAGGGTGTGGGTAAACAATTTTTTCCTACAATTGATAAAGACTCTTTTAATGTTTTTTGGCAATTAGCTTTTATAAATAAAAAAAGTGAAAAAATTAGATTGTTTGCACTTAGTAAAAACATAGATATTGCAAGACCAAGTATTCAATTAATATCAAATATTTTAAAAACTACTAGGCTCAAGCGATCTAAAAATATTTATAATAACTTAATTCTAATACCATCTTACCATTCATTAAATGCTATTGAAGTTTCAAAAATATATTCAGTGATTAAAAAAGTATGCAGAAAATAGTTGTTATAGGCTCTGGATTGTCTGCGATTTCAACAATCAAAATCTTAGTTGAAAAAGGATTGAAACCAATAGTCTTAGACTATGGACAATCTTTAGAAAAAGAAAACGAAACAAAAAAAAATAAATGTGCAAGTGTTGAACCCAATCAGTGGGAAGCTCAAGATATAGAAAAACTTATAACTAATCCTACTATTAACAATAAATTTCCCAAAAAAATGTACATGGGATCTGATTTTTTTTATTTAAAAAAAAATGATTTTATTAATTTAAAAATGTCAAAAGATGAATTGAAAGAATCCTTACCTGCTGCAAGTTTGGCAAAAAATGGACTGAGTACTAGCTGGGGCTCGTCTGTTTTGCCACTTTATAAAGGCAATAATAAAAAGTTCCCATTTAAAATTGAGCTATTGGACAAATACTATAAAAAAATATTGAGTGATATTAATTATGTAGCAGAAAATGATTCTTTAATAAAAAAATTTGAGATTTATAAAAATCCTGATCATGCTCATAAAAATAACAGAGATATTATTCAAATATTAAATAAGCTTGAAAAAAACAAACTTTTTAATAATTCATTTGTATCGGGTCATAGTAGGCTTTTAGTTAATTTTTCAGAAAAAAAAGGATGCAAAAATTGTGGTAATTGTCTCAGTGGCTGTGTTTATAATTTTATTTATAAACCAGAGCAATATCTGAATACTTTAATTAAAAGTAATAAAATAGAGTATGTACCTGGTGTTTTTGTAAATTTTTATACTAAAGAAAGAAATGGAAATATTAAAGTTAACTTTATTGATAAAAATAAAAAAACTAACTCTATCGTTTGTGAAAAACTGATTGTTGCAGCTGGCGCTTTGAACTCTACAATTCTTCATACAAAATCATTTAATCTTTATGAGCAAAAATTTAAATTATTAAATAAGAATGGTTTGGTTTTTCCAATTTTATCTTTTCAACTAAATAAAGATATATGGCCTAACAGACATACCATGCCACTATTTTTCTTATGTCAAATTAAAGATGATAAAGTCGGTATGTTTGCTCAGATATCTAAAGCAAATGAATTAATAATTAAAAAATTACATGGAAAATGGAATAAGCATTCTATTTTGAGTAAAATTTTTTCCAATTATTTTTTAATAGCCCATAGCAATCTCGACTCTGAGAATTCAGATTCATATGAGATCAAAGTTAATAGCGAAATGAGTAAAAAAAATACTTTGGTTGAGATAGATAAAATATATAATAAAAATAAAACTAAAATTGAGTTTGATTATTTGAAAAAATTTAAAAAAATATTTAATTCAACTAATTTATATCCTATCTTTTATATTAAAAAAGAGACAGACTCGCAACATAATGGTGGCAGCCTTCCTATGGTAGAACAAATTAAAAATGTATATGAAGTTGATGAAAAAGGTAATTCGGTTTATTCAAAAAATATTTTTTATGTTGACAGTGCAGTTCTTCCCGAACTACCAGCAACGCCAATTGCATTGCCAATGATGGCAAATGCAATGAGAATAGTAGATAAAATTAATTTTTCTTAGCTATTATTAAATAATTTTCCATACTGTGGAAATATTATTTTTTTACAAAAATAAATATCTGAATACATAAGCGGAGATAATAAATTAATTAAAATATGTGAAATAAGCACAGCAAGCTTTTTACTTAACAAACTAAAGATAGAGTTAAATATTTCGATTAAAACTAAATTAATAAGTGTAAATGACCTGAAATATTTGTAATTTTTATAATTTTAATCTTATCAAATAAAATTTTTAAACCTTCTGTTGTATAACGATTATAATAATAAGGTGATGCATGATAAGGATACATGAATGGCATTGAGTGAATAGTAAATGTTAGGTTTAAGAACTCTATATATTTCTTCAACAATTTTTTTGGGTTTGTCAGAATGTTCTAAAAAACTTTTAGAATACACAAAGTCTAAAGATTTATTTTTAAAAAATAAATTTTTTGCATCCCTATAACATCAACTTTTTTGTATGGGCGAAAATCTAAATTAATTAATTTTTCATTCAAGATTAGATTTCCAGAACCTATATCTAAACATTTTAATTTTTTGTTATTAATATTTACATACTTAATTATTTCTTTTTTTATATTAAATGGAAATGTTGGACCCATTAATTTTAACAACAAATAATAAAATTTACCCAAATTCTTCTTTATAAAATCTTTTAAACTTACAAAGGAATCAACTTTTTTTTATTTAAATTAAAAAATATTTGATTATTTTTAATATAATATTTTTTTTTTGAGTAAAAAAAATTTTTTTTAATATCAAATTATCTTTAGTTTTTAGACAAATTAAAATAGTTTTTTATTTTGTTTATTTTATTCATGGTAAAACTCTAGTATATAATATATAGCAGACTAAATGAAAATTAGTATTGTAATACCAGTATTCAATAGTAGTAAATTTACCTCAGAATTACTTGAAAGATTAGAAAAATATTTTTCATTAACAAAGTATGAGTATGAGTTAATATTAGTCGACGATGGCAGTGTAGATAATAGTTGGGATAATTTAATAAAAATATCTCATCAAAAAAGAAACATTAAATGTATTAAACTATTAAAAAATTATGGTCAACATGTTGCGGTATTATGTGGACTTAGAAATGCCATGGGTGATTATTGTATTGTAATGGATGATGATTTACAAAATCCACCTGAAGAAATAGATAAATTAATCAATAAAAGCTTAGAGACAGATTCTGATTTAGTTTTTGCAAAATTTGAGGAGAAAAAGACAAGTCTAGTGAGAAAACTGGGCTCTTATGCAACAAATATATTAGTAGGAAAAATATTTAATGTAAAAAGAAACATCAGAATTTCCAATTTTAAACTTATAAGAAAGGATGTTGTAAATAGAGTAATAAAATTTAAATCCAGCCATCCTTATATTAATGGAATTGCTTTGATGTATTCAAAAAATCCTCAAAATGTTCTTGTAAAACATCAGGAAAGAAAGTTTGGCAAAAGTAATTATAATATTTTTAAAATTTCTAGTTTGCTAGGGACTATAATGTTTAATTACTCAAATCTACCGATGAGAATTCTTACTACTATAGGTTTAATAATTTCTTTAATTGGTTTTTTGATGGGTGCATATTTTTTTATAGATAAAATTACAAATCAAGGAGTATATTCGGGCTGGGCTAGTATTTTTATTGCTTTATGTTTTTTTTCAGGAATTAATTTATTTATTTTAGGAGTCTTTGGAGAATATATAATAAAAATTAACAATCAAACTAAGTTGCTCGAACAATACATAATTGATGAAGAATATCCAAAAAAATAATAAAAAACACATAATTATTATTGGTGCTCAAAGATGTGGAACTACTGCTTTGCTAGATTATCTTTCAAAATATAAAAATGCTGTTGTCGCAAAAAAGCAAAGGCCAGAACCAAAATACTTCCTAAAAAACTCTAATTATAAAAATTATTTGAAAATTTTCCAAGATACAAAAATCGATAAAGCAAAATTATTAATTGAGAAAAGTACTTCTTATATTGAGTCCATAGATGCTGCAAAAAATATTAAAAATATAAAAAATATTAAAATACTTATTATTTTAAGAAACCCAGTAGACAGATTTATATCAAATTTTTTTTTTACTAAAAAAAATAAATATGAAGCTCTTACTTTAAGTCAAGTAATAAATAATTTTACAGAAAGAAAATTTAATAAAATTAATTTTTCAGTGTCTCCATTTAATTATTATGGAAGAGGTATTTACTATAGATATATTGATTTTTGGAAAAAAATTTATGGAAAAAATTGTAAAATTATTGTCTTAGAAAATATCTTAAAAAAAGAAAAAAAAGAACTTAAATCTTTATGTTTGTTTTTAAATTTAAAATTTAATCCAAAAATAATTTTTAAAAAAAAAAATAATATTAAATACAAAGTAAACATGAAATTACGAAAAAAATTATTTCAATTTTATATAAAATATAATGAATTACTCTTCAAAAAATATAAAGTGGACATTAGAAATTGGATACTATAGTAAAATTTTAGAACCAAAATGATCAAAAAAAAAATTATTAAGTTTAATAAATATATATTTGAAAAAAAAGATCTTAGATTTTTTGACCAATGCGTTAAAACTAGTAATATTTCTTCGAATCATTTGTATCAAGAAAAATGTCAAAAACTTGTTGATAAGTTATTTAATTTTAAAAACTCTTATATAACTAATTCATGTACTTCTGCATTAGAAGCAGCAGCACTCGCCTTGGATATCAAAGTAAATGATGAAGTATTAATTCCCTCATATACTTTTGTTACTTGCGCAAGTATTTTTGCTAATTTTGGCGCAAATATAAAATTCCTTGACTGCAATCCAGATACTTTAACAGTAGATTTATCTATTATTAAAAAAAGTGTTACAAAAAAAACAAAAGCATTGATTGTAATGCACTACTCAGGTGTTGCTTTAGAAATTGATAAAATTAAAGCTTTCTGTAAAAAAAAAAATATTTTTTTAATTGAAGATGCGGCTCAATGTATAGGTGCTAAGTATAAAAATAAGTATCTTGGATCATTTGGAGACATGGCAACTTTTTCTTTTCATGAAACAAAAAACATTTCTTGTGGAGAAGGTGGTCTTTTAGTTTTAAATAACAAAAAGCTTCTCAAAAAAGCTAAAATTGTGTGTCTAAAAGGAACAAATAGAGCGGCTTTTGAGGAAAATAAAACTAAGTATTATACATGGGTTGGAAAAGGTTTTTCTGCTTTAGCGTCTGATTTGACTTGCTCAATCTTATATTCGCAATTAATTCAATATAAAGAAAAAAATAATCTTAGAAAAAAATTGTGGAATAATTATTATAATTTTTTTTCTAGTTATAAAAAAAATAATATTTTTAAATATCCAAATAAAAAAAATTTTAAAGAATCTAATTACCATATTTTTTTTATAATTTATAAATCGAAAAAAATTAGGGATGAATATATAAAATTTATGAAACAGAAGGGTATCAGCTGTGTTTTCCACTATTTACCTTTGCATAAAAGTCCTGGAGGAAGCAAATTTACACCACAAAAAAATGAAGAGAAATTTATAGTAACAAATAATGTTTCAAATAGAATTGTTAGGTTGCCATTACATAATCATCTTTCTTTTAAAGAACAATCAAAAATAATTAATAAATCGAAATATTTTTTAGAAAGTCATAATTTAAAATTGTAAATTTAACTTAAATATATATACACATCTTATGAGTATTCTTGCTTATTTAAAACTAATACCTAATAAAGAATACAAAAATGACATATCTTATATAAATGAAAATAATAAAAAAAAATTTGATAATTAAAAATGAGAATTGATTTTTATCAAGATAATATCTCATTTTTAAAAAAAGGAATGCTAAGAGGTTTACATTATCAAACAAAAACATATAAACAGGGCAAATTAGTAAGTGTAATAAAAGGTAAAATTTTTGATATCGCAGTAGCTATAAGACCGTCATTAAAGTATTTTGGTAAGTATTTCTCAATTATATTGTCAGATAAAAATAATCTACAGTTTTGTATTCCTGAGGGTTTTGCCCATGGATATCTTGCCTTAGAAGATTTTATATTAAAATATAAAACTACAAATTATTTTAATTATAAAAAAGAAAATACAATTGTATTCAATGATAAAAGTATAAATATTAAATGGCCCAAAATTAACAAATTTATTATATCAAAAAAAGACATTAGAGGATTTTATCTTTAATATCATGTTTAATTTTATAAGAAATAAAATTAAAGATTTTTCTATACGATATTTAATTTTTTTAGAAATTGAAGCTTTTTTTTTCACTTTAATTGGATATATTCCTACAAGAGTAGGCATGCTACTTAGATGGTTCTTAATCAAAATTTTTTTTAAAAAATCAAGAGGTTTCCAATATATAAAAACAAATGTCATCTTTGAGCATGCGGATAGAATAACAATTGGTAGGAATGTTGGTATAAATTGCAACTGTTATATAAATGGCTTTGGTGGTTTAGAAATGGGAGATTATGTTTTGCTTGGTGCATCTATCACTATTACTACAGGCGTACATCCTGTAAAAAATAGAAATGAGCCTGTTTTTTTCCAAAGATCTATTCCAAAAAAAACAATTATTGAAGATGATGTATGGATAGGCTCAAATAGTGTAATATTACCTGGTATAACTTTGAGAAAAGGTACCGTTATAGGAGCAAATTCAGTGGTTACAAAAGATACTGATGAATATGGAATATATGGAGGGGTGCCTGCAAAAAAAATTGGAGAAAGATAAAAAAAAAATGAATGAAAAGTTTATTTTGATTACATTAATTTATGCAATTGTTATGGGTTGTGCTCAAATTGTTCTTTCTAAAGCATCAATTGAAATTGGAGATAACTTAAAAGAAAATACTTTATTTTTTTCAATCATCAAAAGTTATTGGTTAATAATTGGTACTTTAATTTACATTTTTGCAACATTATTCTGGCTTTGGATATTATATAATTTAGATATAAGATTTGCATATCCAATAGCTAGCATATCTGTAATTGTAGCTTCATTAATTCAAAGTTATTTAAGCAAATCTTTTCCAGGCAAAGAATTCTGGATAGGACTTAGTTTAATTTGTGTTGGTTTAAGTATGGTTATAAATAGTAAAATTAATTGAGGTATTTACCAATACTCTCACGTGGCTCAGAATTAATATCATTTTCTAAAAAACTTAATAGAAGTTGAACACCTAATACAATAGATAATATGTATACCATTATTGTACCTGTAGGAGTTTCTATGTTTGTTATAAGTGCTTCTTTCCACTTAAAAAAACCATTTATTAATCCATTATAAAGAAATATTATTGAAATAGGTAAAGTGAATGATCCAAGGGTTATTCCTCTAAGATAATAATTATAAAATATCCTTTTAAAAAAATTTTTGGTCAATTTTGAAAGAAATTCCAAGATAACTTTAGAAATTTTTAAATTACTTTTTTCATCTTCATAAATTGCTTTCATGGGTATATCTTTAACTTTTGCTTTAAATGTATTTAACCTAAATAGCATATCATTTTCAAAAAAATATCTATTACTTATTTTATCTAAAGGTAATAACTTTAATAATTTACAATTAATTGCAGTGTAACCATTAGTTGGATCAAATATGCTCCAATAGCCAGATGATATTTTTGATAAAAAAGATAAAGCTGTATTACCAAAAATCCTCACTTTTGGCATATTATTTAAATTTTCAATACTATAAAATCTATTTCCCTTTGTATAATCACTATCATTTTCTACAATTGGTTTAATTAAAGCATTAATATTAGCCGGATCCATTTGACCATCACCATCCATTTTGATTACTATATTTTGATCATCAATAATCGCTTGCTTATAGCCTCGTTTGGTTGCTCCACCAACTCCCAAATTTTCAGTATTTTTAATTATTTTTATTTTATCTGCTAAAATTTTATTTGAAATATGAAGATTTTCTAGAGATTTATCTGGGCAACAATCATCCACAAGATAAATTTTATCTATTTTTGCAACTGGCAATCTACGTATTAAATTATTTATTTTATTTTTTACTTTAAAACAGGGTATAACTATTGCAATTTTTATCATATAAAATATCTAATAAGTCTATTCTAAATGTATTAATATAATATTTAAAGTGTTAAAAAATTTAAATTTAAATGGGAACAAATTATATTTTTCATTCTCTTATTTCTTAATTTATTCTATAATTTTATTTTTATACATTAAAAATTTTTATTATTTAAAAGATCTATTTTATACACACCATGGAGATAGCGCTTTTTTTGCTGATTTATTATATCGGATAGCCATATTTAAGGATTATAACGCAAGTACAATTTTTAGTTCTGCATATTATTTTTTTGAATATTTAGTTAAAGAGCCAGAGGCATTTTGCTCAATAGAAAGTTTAAGCAATTCCAAAAAATTTAATATGTATGTGTCCAGCCACCTTTATTGGATTGCTTGGATTTTGAGTTTTCCAATTAGACTTGGTTTAGATCCAATTTTATTGAGTGCATTTTTAATCGTAAGTGCATACTTTAGTTTAATTCTAATAATTATTTTTATTTTTTTTAAATATAAAGTTGATCCCTTTTTGTGTGTTCTTTTAATACTGCTTGTTATTTTTAGTTGGAAACCAATAATTGATAGTCTTTATGGCCAATTTTATTTTGATAAATTTTTTATACCTTTAATGATTTTATTTATATTTACACATCAAAATATAATTTTTAATAAAAAAAAATTTCTCATTTTATACACTTTAGGTATTTTAACTTTATCAGTGCATGAAAGATCAGCATTAATGCTGTCGGGATATATAATTGCCAATGAATTATTTAATAAAATACAAAACTTTAGGAAATATAATTTTGATAAAGGGCTAATTTTTTTTTCAATACTTTCATTATTTTATTTCTTTATTTATATTAAATTTTATCAGGATTCGTTCTACTCTGGAAATATTAATTTTGGAAATGCGATTTATTACATAAAGGAATATCTTACTTTTGAAAAAAGAACTTTTTTTTTAGTAAATAAGCTCGTTTTAGTTTGTGCACCTCTATTTTTTGTGTCTATTTTTGCACCAAAAATGGCAATTATTTCTTTTGGGGCATTGATACCAAATATTTTATTTTCTGTCGGAGGGGCAGAAAAAATAGGCTTCAGCACACATTATCATACTTATTATATTCCATTTTTAATAGCAGCTGTAGTGTTAAGTTCTATAAACTTTTGTAAAAAAAATTATGACTTAAAAAAAAAATTTATTTTTTATCTAATTGTAATATTTATGTTTATTTTTAACCTTTCAATTAATGTTTCAGATACAAAAAGATCTTTGAAACTTGAAAATCCAAAATTCAATAATAACTTATTATATTCAATAACTAATAAAAATGAAATATACCTTTTAAAGTTAGCTAAATTCAAAAAAGAACTTTTTCAAAAAACTGACCTGGAAAAAAAATCAATTTCTATACCAGAAAGTTTAATGACTGGATTTGTGAAAACAAAATTAAGAGTTGATTACTTTCCAATTGGAATTTATTCTAATGAATTTGTAATAATAACAAAAAATAAACAAAAATATAATGAATATTTAATTAATTTCCCTTATTTTTTGAACAAAGAAAAATATTTGAAAATTCATCAGTGTTTTTCCAATTATATTGAAAAAAATTTTGAAATATTTTTTAAAACTGAATTTGGTGGATCAGATTATTTCATATATAAACGTATCTAGTTATAATTTTTTTAATAACCCATATATAAAATTTTTTGTCAGCTATATTTTGTTATAAATAGTAGATAAAATTAATAAAATGCTTAAAGATATATATTTAAGTAACCTTAATAAAAAAATATTTTCTTTTTAAAAATCATTTAATTATATGGTTTTTAATTTTATCATTTATAATAATGTTTTAGTTTCAATCCTACTTACGATATATTTACTTTATTCTACCTGCGTTTCTGTTTTTTATAGTATTTGAAATAAATAAGCATTTCGAAGCGAAAAAAATTTTAGAATGTATTTTAATATTTATTAATATAATAAATATGCTTAGATATGATAAAATAGGATCAAGTTTAGTATATAAATTTGATTTTTATTTTTCAAAAGAGCAGATAAACAATTTTGTCTATAAAGTTCAACCACTTAAAAGTCTTGCAAAATTTTTAAATAATAACTCAGATTTTGATGATAAAAAATTTTTTATATTGACCAAACATCATGCTCCAAAAGTATTTTTTTTCGATCCCAAAGTATATTTTTGGAGTTGGCATTCTTATGGAATACAAATTAATATTATAAAATCTGGGAATTTAAGAGATTCACTTAGAAAAAATAATATTAATTATTTAATTCTATCAAAAGATTTGATCATAATACAATGTATAGATTTTTTACAGATGATATTAACAATATTAGTAAATTTGAACAAAATTTTGATAATTTTATAATAAGGAAAATAAATTAAAATTATTTTTTCTTAAAATTTGCCAAATAAATTTAGATCTATTTTACCTTACTATTTCTTATTAAAATATTTAATCCAACATTTAGTGATATTTTTGGTTTCCAAGAAATTTTCTTAAGAGATTTTTTTCTACACATGGCAAAAAAGTCCTCCCCATTTTTATGATTAAGCGCACCAAAATTAAGTTTTATTTTAGAATTAAATTTTTTTTTTATTTTTTGTGCTAAATATTTTATAGAATAACTTTTAAAACTCCCAACTTCTAACTTATTATATTTTTTTTCAAAATTTATTTTTAATAATTTTAAAAAAAATTCTTTAAAATCATTTATATGAATAACATCTCTAATTTGATTTCCTGTTGTTAAATTAATAAATTTTTTTTTAAGTTTTATTTGTCTGATTATATAATTTATAAATTCTCTTCTATTTTTAACATCCCCATATATATGAGATACATGTAAATCTAAAATACACGTATTTTTTTTATTTTTTTTTAAAAAGTCTGATAGTTTATGTTTATAATATACGTAGTCAGATTTTCTATTTCTCAAAATAGTATTTATGTTAATAAATCTTTTAAATTTATTATTAGCAGATAAATTGAAAATTTTTTTCGGTAAGCTAAAATTTAATAATTTTAAAATCTTCTCATTGTTACCTTTTGGATATGCGCCAATAGCATTAACAATTATGTCTAAATCTTGGAAAGTTTTTTTATTTTTGGGTGATACAAATTTGTAATTTTTGATTATCACACTAGAAGAATTATACTTATTTTTAAGTATATTTTTTATTTTTTTAGGATTAGTTGTGATTATTAATAAACTTAATTCTTTTGGTAAAATTTCTAAAATATTTCTACCAATAAAGCCAGAAGCGCCAATTATTAGACATCTTTGCATTATTTTTTATAAATTAAATTTTTCAGCTATTTTGGGTAGTTTCTTACTTTCATCTTTTAAAAATATTTTTCCAATGTACTCACCCAAAATTCCAAAGAAAAGAAAAATGAGAGAAAATGAAAATAGATTAATTATTATAATTGCAGCAATACCTTCGGCAAATAAAATATTTAAATAAAACTTAGCAATTAAAAAATAAATTGCAGATAGAAAAGAAATTAAAGCAAATAAAAAGCTACAAAAAATTGAAATTCTAAGAGGTTGAATAGTTCCGCTGATTAGTCCATCAATAGCATAACTTAAATATCCAAAAAAATTAAATTTAGATTGACCATACTTTCTCTCTATTCTATCGTATCTTACACTTATTTTTGAAAATCCCAGTCTCTCAATTAGTGCTGGTAAAAAAGGGTCAAAATCGTAATTTTTAAGGTCCTGAATTACATTTTTATCTAAAAAAAAGGCGCCAGATTCAATTTCAATATTATATCCTCTAAGAGTATAACTAAATTTCTTAAAAATATTTCTAAAAAAGCTCATTGCAAAACTTTCTTTTCTTTTTAATCTTTTTCCATAAACTATTTTATATCCATTTTCCCAATTTTTAATAAAATCTAAAAGTAATTCAGGGGTATCTTGTAAATCACAATCAAATACTGCACATGCATCACTAGTCACATTATTTATTGCTGTGAAAATTGATTTCATTACGCCATGATTTTTATTATATCTTATGTATTTAATATTATTATTTTTTTGACATATTTCTTGTAAGATTTCTCTAGATCCATCAATACTTGCGTTATCAGAAAACAGAATTGAAAAATTAAATTTTTTATTTTTTATGAAAATTTCGTTAAATTTTTCAATAAATTCTTTTATATTTTCTTGTTCATTATATATTGGACAAATTACAGTAATTTCTTTCATTCCAACTAAATCATTTTTAATTTAATAAATTTCTCTATAATTTTGTGGATATAATTTATTTCCTTTATAAATAATCCTTGATGACATCCAATTAAAATACCATATTTCATAATATAATCAGAATTTTTAAACTTTGACACTTTGTTTCTTTTAGATATTAAATTTTCAAAGGCAGGATGCCTTAGAATATTTCCAGAAAAAATTGGTCTTGTTTGTATATTATTCTTTTCTAAAAAAACTTGTAATTGTTTTCTATTAAAAAATTTATTTTTTTTTAAAATTATAGGATAAGCAAGAAAATTTGTTTTTATATTTTTTAAGATTTTAGGTGTAATAAATAAATTTTTATAATTTTCAAAAAAATTTTTATGGTATTTAAAATTTTGATTTCTTATTTTACTAAATTTATTAAATTTTTTTAATTGTTCTAATCCAAATGCTGCACCAATTTCAGATGGTTCAAAATTATACCCAACCTCAGAAAAAACAAATTTTCTATCGTATTCGATACCTTTTAACTTAATACCGAGTCTTTTATTAATGTTCTCTGAGTCTTTGAGCAAAGAAGACATTCTCCCCCAACTTCTGAGTATCTTTGATCTTTGAAAAAGTTTTTTATTATTTAGCATCAGTAAACCACCATTTCCTGCACAACTTATTACATGTGAACCATAGAAGCTTGTAATGGAGATATCACTATACACACCTGTACTTTTTGATCCTATTTTAGCACCCAAAGTATCAGCTGAATCCTCAACAAGCCATATGTTCTTATACTTTTTAGTTATATTTTTAATTCTTTTCCAATCAGGTATATTTCCAATTAAATTTGGAACTAAAATTGCTCTAGTTTTTTTTGTTATTTGTTTTTCAATATTTTCTACAGTTATCTGCAGTGTATCTACATCAATATCTACAAGTACTGGGGTAGCTTTTGCCTTTACAATTGCAGATAATGCAGTTCCAAAATTAAGAGCAGGTGTAATAACCTCATCCCCCTTTTTTAGATTAATTAAATCCATAGCTAGTGTTAAAGCCGATGAACCTGAATTAACCATTATTCCGTATTTTTTTCCAAATAGATTTGATATTTTATTTTCAAATTTTTTTACACTCAAAGACATCTGGGTTGATTTATATAACTGCTTCAATACAGCATTTATTTCCTGTTTGCCGTAAACGTTTTTACCATATGTAATTCTCATAAATTAAAATATTCCTTAATTTGAGTTATTGTTAATTTTTTAATATTTTTTTTATTATAAAAGTCTCTATACCATTTATCTGTTTCAATTATAGTTTTTTTAATATCCCACTTAGGTTTCCATTTAAGTTTTTTTCTAGCTTTTGATACATTCAGATTAAGATTAATTGACTCTTGTTTTTCTTTTGGCTCTGTAATTTGCCATTTTAAATGTTTATTCATTTTTCTAATGTAAATAAGTATGTCTCTTACCTTATAGCTTTTTTTTGTATTAGGTCCAAAATTCCATGGTCCCGAATAATTTGATTCAGCTAATTTTAAATATGCGCCAATAACTTCCAAAACATGTTGCCAGGGCCTAGTTGCATTTGGGTATCTTATTTTTAAAACTTTACTACTATAAATAGATCTGTATATATCAGGTATAAGCCTATCTTTTGACCAATCTCCTCCTCCGATTATGTTTCCAGCACGTACACTAGAAATTTTTATATCTTTGTTTTTAAAAAAAATATTTGTGTAAGAGTTTATTGAAATTTCAGCACATGCTTTACTGGCAGAATACGGGTCGTTTCCTCCAAGTTCGTCATTTTCTTTAAAAAAACTAATTTTTTTTGAATCTACATTCTTGTAACATTTATCTGTAGTTACAAGTATTAATTTTTTTAACTTTATTAATTTTCTGGATATATCACAAATATTAATAGTACCCATTACATTAGTTTGGAATGTTTCAAGAGGATTTGTAATTGAAAGTTTTACTAAAGGTTGAGCTGCTAAATGAAAAATTATTTCAGGTTCAATTTTTTTAATAATTTTTTCAATTTTATTTTTATTATTTATATTTAAAAAATAGTTGTTTGATATTATTTTTTCTATTTCTAACAACTGAAATAATGAGGGTTTGGTATTCGGTTTTAAAGATAGGCCGTAAACCTTTGATCCACAGAGCTTAAGAACAAAACATAGCCATGAACCAGTGAATCCTGAGTGTCCAGTTATCAAAACTTTTTTATTTTTCCAATATTTTTTATTTAACATGATTTGTAAATTACCAAATTTTCCAAGGTGCTTTTTTTTTATTCCAAAAATTATTAATTTCAATCTTCTCTCTCATAGTATCCATACACGCCCAAAATCCTTTATGTTTGTATGCTAAAAGTTCATTATTTTTTGATAACTTTGTTAAACAATCTCTCTCAAAAATACTATTATCATCTTTCAAATACCTAAAAATTTTATTTGTTAAAACAAAAAAACCGCCATTTATATACTCCATGGGCTTTTCTTTAATTAAGCTTATTTCTGATTTGTTGTTAATCATTAAAATACCTTTTGGATTTTTATATCTCACAGCCGTCAGTGTTGCACTTTTATTATTTTTCAAATGAAATTTTACTAAACTTTTTATATTTACATTACTTAATCCGTCTCCATAAGAAAGGAAAAAATACTCATCATTTTTCACATAATCTTTTATCCTTTTTATTCTTCCGCCAGTTAATGTATTAAGTCCTGTAAAAACGAAATCTATCTCCCATTTTTCAATTTTAATATACTTTGACAATTCTCTTTTAATTAGTTCTCCTTTGTACCCAAGACAAATTATAAATCTATTTATGCCATACTGTGAATATATCTTCATGATATGCCAAATGATTGGTTTTGAACCAATTTTTATCATTGGTTTAGGTGTTACACCTGTAAGTTCTGCAAGTCTTGTACCTCTTCCACCTGCTAAAATTACAAGTTTTAGATGATTATTATTTTTCATTTTTTCTTAAAAAAGGTTAATTTTATTTATATATCTTGTTCAATGAAATCTATAATTTTTTTTTAAATATAACAAATATTTATCAATATCCTCATAAGTATACTACCCTATTAAATTATTTATTATTGCAACATCTACCTCTTTATAAAAACTTTCATCAAATCTTTCTTTGCTTAATTCAATACATTTTTTTCTATCAGGAACAAATTTTGGAATTTTTTCAATTTATTGTATCGGAGGGCATCTGGATGAAGTATTCTCAATAAAATTATTATTATCATCTTTTTTTAATATCAATAAGTTTATTGAGTCTGAAACTAAACTATCCCAAACAAAAAATATTTTCCTTGTTGTTTGATTATAAATTTCATAGATATGTTTCTTATCAATACCAAAAAATGAAAAAAAAAGTTGTAATTACTGGTTCGAATGGTTTCATAGGTAAGTATTTAACTGAATTATTTGAAAAGCATAGTTATGACGTTATAAAATTACAAAGATCTATAAAAAAAAAGAATGATAATAAAACTTTTGAGTGGAAATTGGGTGATAAATTTCCTGAACAAGCTTTAAGCTCTCATATTTTCATTCATTGTGCTTATGATAGTAGATCAGAAAGACTAAAAAATAATTTTAAACAAAATCTAAATTATGTAGGTCTAAAAAAAATTCTTTCTCAATTAAGAAGTAAAACCAATTATGAATTTTATTTTCTTTCTAGTCAATCAGCACAAGACAAAACTAGAAGTTATTATGGAAGATTGAAATATCAGATGGAGAAGCTGATAAAATATGATAATAATAATGGAGTTGAAATTATTATTAGACCAGGAATGGTTTATGGAAAAAACTCGTCTGTAACTCAACTAATTAGAAAAATAACAAAACTTAAAATTGTACCATTTTTTTCTCTAGAGAAAAACATCCAACCGATTGATATAAATGATCTTTGTGAGTGTATTCATAAAATTATCTCAAATAGAAATAAACTTAGCCATTATAACTTAGCAATTGAAGAAGGTATTAATTTTAAAAAATATGTTGAATTTATATGTGAAGATAATTTAATATCGAAGCCTTTCTTCATTTATATACCCCCTTGGTTTGTAATATTTTTAGCAAACTTATTCGACTTAACGAGAATAAGTAGACTTTCACTATCAGAAAGAGTATTTGGGTTGTTATTTTTAAACAAATTAAATACTAAAAAATCTTTACATAATATAAATTATAAGCTAAATAAACGCTTTTTACATTAATCGATTATGACATTAGAAGAGATAGCAAAAATTGTTGAAAAAGTTTTTGAGTGCAAACCTGGAGAAGTTAATAACGAAACCACGGCTGCAGATATAGAAAACTGGGATAGCCTCGGCCAATTTCAGCTAATTGATTACCTAGATGAAAATTTTGATAATATTACTAGGAAGCAGAAGAGTCTTACAACCGCAAGCTCTGTAAAAGAACTTTTTAAGATGGGACTTAAAGATATTTAATGGAGCCTTTTTCAATTCTTGGTATAGAATATGAATTAGGTGAAAATAAGATAGACATAAGAGATTTATATAAAAATTCTGAAAGAATAATTGAAAAAACTGGAATTAAATGTGTTCATGAAACAAATCTTATTGCTGAAGAACTAGCCTATAAGGCGTCAAAAAAACTTTTAGATAAATTCCCGATAGATCCTGATGTGTTGATTTATGTCACACAATCCCAGAAATATATTCTTCCAGGTTCTGGTGTTCTTTTACACGATAGACTTAAAATAAGTAAGGATTGTAAAATTTTCGATATAAACGCAGGTTGCTCTGGATTTGTTCAAGGACTAATTATGGCCTCAAGTATGATATCAAGTCATAAAAATATCCTTATTATTTGCGCAGATCAATATAGAGATAAACTTGACCCAGATGATAGATCTACTAAAGTTGTATTTAGCGATGGTGCATCAGCCATTATGATCTCTAGCAGGCCAAAAATTAAGATTTCGGTTTTAAAAAGTCAAATAAAAGGTGATTACTATCACATGTTAGTGCAGGAAAAGGATGGCAAAAAACTTCATATGTCTGGTCGTGAACTGTGGAATTTTACAAGAGAAAATATTGTTCCAGATATTAATGAAGTTTTGGAATATTTCAAAAACAAAGATTTGATATGTGATAATATATTTATTCATCAAGCAAGCAAAGTTGTTGTTGATGGTATTGAGAAAGAATTAATTAACGCTCCAAGGTTGCATAGAAATTACGAGAATAGAGGAAATACTGTTTCATCAACAATTCCAATTTTAATTAAAGATAAAAAAATTGATATCAATTCAATAAACTCAATACTTTCTGGTTTTGGTGTTGGCCTAATGTCTTATACCGTTGGTATTGAAACTTTATGATTGAAGAAAATAATTTTTCTAAAAAAAATTTTTCAGAAAAAGATATAACAGACTTTATTGATCTTTCGATTAACGACGATTTAAGATCAGAGGGCATGAAAGATCAAAAAAATGTTAGATGGAAATTTATTGAAAATCCACTTGGACCAGCAAATTACTTTTTTTTTAAAAATAAAGGTAAAATTGTTGGGAGAATTTTAAGTGCACCATATCCTGGTAAATTAGTTTTAAATAAAAAATATATAACTTATTTTTGTCTTTCTGATTTATATATTGATAGAAATAACAGACAGATTTCAAATTTAAGAAATCTTTATTTTAAATGTATAAATGAAACAAAAGGAATTATATTTCATTCAAGTAATGAAAACTCAGAAAAGTTTTATACTAAAATATTGGGTCTTAAAGTATATTTTAAACTTTTTTCATGTGGACTGCCTATTAGCACAAAGCCAGTAAAAGGTTATAAATTTCTGCTTTCAATATTTTATGAATTGTTAATTAAGTGTAATAATTTATTTATAAGTTTTATTAAAAATTTATTACATTTAAAAAAATTAAAAATTAAAATTTCAGAAAATTTAATTTTTGATGAAGAAATGGAAAGTCTCTTAAAAGAAAATTACAATAAAGGTGAAAGTTTTTTTTACAGAGATAAAGGTTTTTTTAAATGGAGATATGCTCTTTATAAAAAAAAATTTTTGATTAAAATATACAAGCACAACGAATTAATTGGATATTTAACATTAATTAGGTCAGATGTGCTAGATTTAAAAAACTTAATATTGTTAGATTTTCAATTCAAAAAATCATTAAGTTTTTTTGATAAGATAAAGATTAAACTAGAAATTATCAATATAGGAAAAAACCAAAATTGTGATACCATTTATACTTTTGGGAACAAAAAAAATAAAATGTTTTTTAATATTTTAGGTTATCCATTTTTTAATCTACCAGATAAAATTCTTCCACACTCTAACCCCATGTTCGTTCATAATATTGGTAATTTAGACTCTAATGAGATTGAAAAGGTAAACTTTACAATAAGTGATTTCGATTATTTTTAATGAAAAAAATAGTATTTCTTCTTCCCCACCAAGATGATGAGATTGGCGTATTTGAAATAATAAGAAGAGTAAAAGAAAAAAAAAGTATAATCATAATATATTTAACAAAAGATATTTTAAATAAAAGAAACAATGAAAGTAAAAAAGTTTTAAAAAGATTTCAGATTAGTGAAAGACAAATTATCTTTTTAGGTGACAAACTGAATGTAGAAGATCAAAAAATAATAGATAACTTAAATAAAATTTATTCTAATTTATTAAAAATATTAAAAAATGTTAAAGATTTTGAACTTTTCACTCCAACTTGGGAAGGAGGCCACCATGACCACGATGCAACTTTCATAATTGGCACAAAATTAAAATACAAAATGAAAGTATTTCATAAACATTTTCCACTATACAGTAAAAGAAATTCAATCTTTTTTAATTTATTAAATCCAAACAAATATGCTTTTAATAATTTTGACGTAAGATTTCTTAAGATCAATTTTATTACCGGTTTAAAATTTTTTCTAAATACTTTTCAATATAAATCCCAATATAAAACTTTTTTTTTTCTGTGGCCTTTTTTATTTTTATCTTACTTAATTGTTAGAAAACAATTCATTATTACAAATAAAAAGTTCAAGTTAACACCTCCAGGTAAAAAAAAACTGTGGTACGAAATACGGTATAACTTTAAATTTTCCTATTTTAAAAAGAAAACGATTAATTTTCTAGGAAATAAAAATTAAAAAATTTTTTTAAAAGCTATACACATTTGTGTAATTGTAAATGGACCTGGATTTACATATTTTTCTGAGGAGGAGTCTATGCAGATCACTTTTTTATTAAATTTTTTATCTAAATAGTTGTCTAAGAAATTTGGGTTACTATTGTTATAAATCTGTAAGTTATGGTAATGAAAACCACTACCAAAAGGGGTTAATTCAATTTTGAAAGGATAAATTTTATTTCTTTTTAAAGTGTTAATAAAATTATTAAATGAAGAAATATTTGTCTTTTTTTTGGAAACTGAAAAACTTCCATCTCTATAAATAAAAGCTTTTCTTTTAGTTGTTTCATTCCATATTTGAAAAAAATTAAAAATATTAATTAATTTAATTTTAAATTTATCCAATATTTTTAATTTAAAGCCAAAAAAAAAGTAGAATAAAAAACCAATTCCAATATTTGACAGGTTAATGCAGCTAATAAAATTTTTTTTACCTCTAGCTATTAATGAATAAAATGATTTGCTAAATCTTATTAAATTAGAATTTAAGGTAATACTATAAATCATAAGGGGACAATCGTCACAAAAAGAAATTTTTTTTATATTCTTATCAGAATTAAATAGTATATTTGCATTACCTAAAACATTTCCTGCCATAAAAACTTTTTTTGCCTGAATTTTTTTATTATTTGATAGTTCGATAATTATGTAATTTTTGCTTTGACTAATTTTTCTTACAAAAAAATCAATTACATTTATTTGTTTTTTTTTAATTAGATATTTAAATGCAAAATAAAATGATTTCAATTTCGTATTTTTTTTATTAGGAGAATTTTTTAGAATTGGACTTGGATAAAAAATAAATTCATTCAATTTGAAACTTTTATTATTTCTATAAATCTTAAAAAGATTATAAATTTTTTTAAGTATTAATAGATACTCTTTTTTGTTTTTAAATATTTTTTTATTTCTTAATTTTTCATATGGCACGTATTCACTTCCTTGCCCCCAATAATTTCCAAAACCACCTATTTTTGAAATTGTAAATAATTTATCATTATCTTTTTTAAATAAATTTGATATAAAATTAATCTGATTACCCTCTTCATATTTTATTTTTTTATGAATTTGATTTAAAGAAATTAGGTTATTAGTTTCATTTCTGTAGCCTGTGATTATTGCATTATTATTTCCTTTCAGTGAATAAAGGGCTCCAATTGCTGATGGTCCAGATCCAATGATTACATTATTATAAATTTTTTTTTTCATTTACATTTTTAATAAGTCTTTTAATAATATAAATTAATTTAATAACAAATGAATTTATATATAATTTATGGCTCTGAAAGTTTGCTTGTTAAGCCTTATCTTGACTCTTTAGCAAGTAATTTTATTTGTTTGAGAATTTATAACAATAAAATTCCCAAAGAAAAAAATAATTTTTACAATTTAAAATGTGATGATCAATTAACAACAAATCTTGAAAAAATAATTAAAGAAAATTTAAACCAAATAAAAAAAATTTACTTTATTGGGGCTGCTTCAATAATAGAAAAAAATCTATTTTTATCTAGTGATTTTGATCACTTTGAAAGGATGATTTCTACAAATATAAATAACTACATTAAAATAACAAAAGCAATTCTTCCTTTTATGATAAGAGTTAAACATGGTTCTATAATTTATCTTAGCTCTTTTAGGGCAATTAAACCAACAAAAGGTACACTAATTTACAGTAGCTCAAAATCATTCTGTGAAACATTTTTTAAAGGTATTGGTATAGAGTACGGTAGATTTAAAATCACATCTCATATAATTAGAATGGGGGCATTTGATGGAAAAATGCTTCATGGTCTAGGAACAGAATATATCAAAAACATTAATAAACAAATAAGTTTAGGTAGAGAAGGTACGGCTGATGAATTATGTAACACTATAAAATTTTTACAAGAAAACCCTTATACAAACACTGGGGTATTAGAGATCAATGGCGGTTTGAACATTGACTTGTAAAATTCATGTAATATAAAAAATTATGAATGTATTAAAATTAAATAATTTCTATGAACATAACGGAGCGGTATTAGTAAAAAATTTTTTAAATAAAAATCAATTAGAATTAGTAAAATTTGCTATTGATTTTGCTATTGATAAACCAAGCCCATTCAGTAGCAAAATTTTAAAAGATAAATCCAAGCAAGAATCAAATTTTTTTCATGATTATTGGACTTATCAAAGAAACAATTTCTTACAAGAATTACTTTCAGATAAGGAACTTGTTAAAATCATAAAAGCAATTTCTGGAAATAACAAAGTTAATTTTTTTCACGATCATATTTTAGTGAAAAATCCAAATTCTCCAATTACACCCTGGCACCATGATAGACCTTATTATTTTATAGATGGGCCAAAAAATTTCTCTATATGGATTACACCTGACGATATAGATGAAGAAAATTCATTAGCTTTTTGTGCGGGTAGCCATAAATCGGATAATATCTATATACCTGTCAACTTCGATGACGTTTCAGATTTAGCGAATGAACCAACTCTAAAAGAGCTAGATAAAGATGCACTAGCTAAAGAGGCTGAAAATGGAATATTAATTTTTAAAATGTCCCCAGGTGATGCAATTTTTTTTCACAATAGAACGCTTCATAGATCTTTACCAAGCTCTCAGAAAAATAAAAGATCAGCATTATCTCTTAGAATGTTAGGTGATGACGCATTTTTAACAAAAATTTGTTGCTCAAATCCTCAGCCTCCATTTCATAAATTTGGAATGAAACTAGAGGAAAAAGGAAAAGTTCAAGAAGAATGGTTTCCAGAACTGCCATTATAAAATATAATTTAATTAATTATGAAATCTTGGATTATTAAAAGAGAAAAAGCTCAAGAAATTCTGCTCTCAAAAAATCATGATCTTTTACCTTCTGAAGTTTTAAGTTTAAATAATGATATTCAACTTCCAGATATAGACGAGAATGAGGCATTAATAAAAGTTAAATCAGCTGGATTAAATTTTAATACAGTTTGGAGTGCAAAATGCTACCCAGTAGATCCATTTAGTCTTGTCAATGGTCATGTAAGGAGAAATAAGCACGATAAGAAACATATCCAAGATTATTTTATTCCTGGCAGTGATGGTTCAGGAACAATTGTTAAAATTGGGAATAATAAAAATTTTAAAGAGGGTGATGAGGTAATAATTCATTGTGCTGTAATATCAGATGAGGATAACAAACTTAGAGATCCTATGTTATCTAAAACACAATCAATATGGGGATATGAAACAAATTTTGGATCATTCTCAGATTATTCTATAGTAAAAATTTCTCAGTTATTGAAAAAACCAAAAAATCTAGATTTTTCTATAACGGGAAGTTATATGCTTACTCTAGGTACGGCCTATAGAATGATTATATCAGAAAATGGCGGTGAGTTAAAAAAAAATGAATCCTGTTTAATTTGGGGGGCTTCTGGTGGTTTAGGTGTTTTTGCAATACAATTGGTAAATCATATTGGAGGAATACCTATATGTGTTGTATCTACCAAAGAGAAGGCAGAATATTGCAGAAATTTTGGTGCAAAATTTATAATTATTTTAGAGGAACTTGAGAATAAAGAATTTATGATAGATCAAAACTTCAATATGAAGATGTGGTTAGAGTTTTCAAGAAAAATAAAAAAAATCACAGGAAACGATAAAGTAGATATGGTTTTTGAACATATTGGAAAAAGCACAATGGCTCTAAGCATTTATCTTTTAAGAAGAGGCGGAAGAGTTGTTACTTGTGCTGCTTCGTCTGGTTATGAAGCAAAAATTGATATTAGATATGTGTGGATGGAAATGAAAAAAATTATTGGAAGTCACTTTTGTAATATAAATGAGGCAAATTTAGCAAATGAGCTTGTTGCAGATGAAATTATAAAACACTTGCCCAGCAAAATTGTTGAATTTAAATCTTTACCAAAATCTTTAGATGAAATTCTTTTAAGAAAATCTTTAGGAAAAATAAGTATAAACGTAAACTAATATAGTTTTTTAAATTAAAATTTAATTTTTTTATTTTTATCTAGAAGCTTGAAACCGTGTTGAAAAGAATATTTTTCTAAAAATAAACTATTAAGATTTTTTGAAATTTGGCTGGAAAGTTTCTTGTTTTTATAGAGCTTTATGATTTCTTTAGCATAAATCTCTGGTTCTTCAGCCACTGGAATATAACAATGTTTTTTGTGCCTAAACAAGGTACCTTCTACAGATATTTTTGAACATATAACTGGCAAATTGTAAGTAGCATAAGTTAATAATTTGCCTTTTGTTCCAGCCCCGTATCTTAGTGGACTTATTGCTAAATCCATTTTTTTTAAAATAACATCCAAATTTTCGACTTTACCTAAAATGTGGATATTATTATTTTTTAAATGTTGTATTTTTTTTTCAAAAGGACCAATTATATAGATTGATATCTTATTTTTGATTTTTGGATAAATTTCTTTACACAAAAAATTTACAGCATCAGTATTTGGAGTATGGTTAAATGAACCGATAAATACTATCTTTATTTTTTTATTTTTATTCTGGCTTCTTGTCTTTTTTAAATAAGGATAAAATAAAGGTATATGTGCTACATTCATGATTTTA
>Ga0209666_1000665_pt1 | contig 26159 bp, 9 predicted proteins | sample SaaInlV_125m_DNA_FD_184679 | JGI IMG/M metagenome (GOLD analysis project Ga0209666, IMG submission 184679) | Marine microbial communities from expanding oxygen minimum zones in the Saanich Inlet - Saanich Inlet SI037_S3LV_10m_DNA (SPAdes)... | ecosystem: Environmental > Aquatic > Marine >...
GTACCGTCTTTATATACACACTGAGAACGTATAGTACCTCCAATTGCGCTATATATATGAAAACCAACCGATGGCCCCGTCGCGTCCGTCCGTCGTCGCGAGACGAACGGACGCCGCGGACGCGCGAGTGAATGCGTGAACGCGCGCGAACGAATGAGTGCGCGACGGCGAACTCGACGCGTCGGCGAGCTCGACCGCGCGCGAAGATAAAAAATCTGGAATGGAAGGCCGCGTCGGCGCGCGGCGTCCCGACCGCGCGGTCGCCCCGCCGACGCGAACGCGAATGATTTTGTTTGTTACGGGCGCGCGGGCGCTCGACCGCGCGCGACCGAACGACGGGCGACGAGGCATTCATTCGCGCGCGCGCGGACGCGTCGCGGCGAACGGCGTCGGAAGCGCGATCGTTCGCGGGCGCGCGCGCGTCGCGATGTCGACGCGGCGTCGCGACGCGCGCGCGCGACGCGGGGACGACGCGACGACGCGCGACGACGACGGCGGCGGCGGCGAGAAGATGCGCGACGACGACGACGCGCGACGCGACGAGACGCGCGGGACGATCGACGCGTCGAGGGCGACGGACGCGGACGTCTTGGACGCGGTGCTGCGCCCGCGGACGACGATGGCGGCGGCGTCGGCGGCGCGAGCGCGGATGCTGGCCGCGGCGGGCGACGCGGGCGACGCGAGCGCGCGCGGCGAGCGGGACGCGGCGACGACGTGCGTGGCGCTGGGCGTCGCGTGCGAGCTGCTGCCGCACTGCGCGAGGGCGTGCGAGGAGATTTTGACGCGCGGGGCGTTCGATGGGGTCGTGGGCGCGGTGCACGCGAAGACGCGAGGGATGGAGGCGAGCGAGACGAGCGCGGCGACGCGAGCGTTGGAGGCGATTTGGCGCGCGTGTCCGTCGACGCGGGAGAGGTTCGATTGGTCGTCCGCGACGAGGTGGTTGCGCGCGGAGAGCGATGAGGTGAGGTATAACGCGTGCGCGCTCGTGGCGCTCGCGCTGGGGGTGAGCGCGAAGGGGTTGGACGCGATGCGTCGCGCGACGACGCGCGACGACGAGGCGTTTCACGAGTACGGAGCGCGAAGAGAGGCGCGAAATTTAGAGTTTGCGAACGCGCGCGCGATGTTTTGGTTACATCCGGGGCGCGTCCGAGCGAGCGGCGAGTCCGCAGGCGCGGACGACGAGGACTTTCTGGGCGCCGCGGATTTATCCCGAGTCGACGACTTCGCCGCGCCCGCGAAAGGATACGTGCGCGTCGGCGGCGTCGAGTTACGGCGGCGCGGCGCCGACGACGCGAGTTCGAGTGGGCGCGAACAAAAGCCGCCGATGATTTACACCGAAAGCGCACGCCGGAATCTCGCCGCCGTCGCGTTGGCGCTCTGCCGAAACCGACCCGTCTTGCTCGAAGGTCCCGCCGGTTGCGGAAAATCCGCCGCGCTCGAGGAGGTGGCGCGCGTGACGGGCAACGGCGATTTCGTCACCCTGCACTTGGACGCGCAAACTGATTCGAAGTCATTACTCGGCGCGTACGTGTGTGGCGCCGCCCCAGGCGAGTTCAAGTGGCAGCCCGGAGCGTTGACGCAGGCGGTGACGAGAGGGGTCTGGGTGCTCATCGAAGACGTCGATCTCGCGCCGTTCGAGGTGCTCTCCGCGCTGGTGCCGCTTTTAGAGAAGCGCAGGCTTTACGTCCCGGGGCGCGGCGAGAGCATTCAGGCCGCGCCTGGATTTCAACTGTTTGGTTCAATCACCACCGAGGCCGGACGGTCGACATCGGCGAGCGCGGACCCGCTTTCCGGACTGTGGACGCGCGTCGTCGTCGAGCCGCCGCGCGGCGACGAGGCGACGGCGATTCTTTGCGGCTTGTATCCAAACTTGGCGCCGCTCGCGCAATCAATGCTGGCGACAGTTCGTCAGGTGCAAAGTTTGTGCGGTCAAGGCGGCGCGGCCGCGGGCGAGGCCGCCGGTCTCGGGGAGATCTCCGAGCAAGACGTCACCATTCAGGAGGCGACGAGCGACGACGCGCGCTTCGATCGCGCGGCGTCTGGATTAGAAGCTCAAGCGAATGACGTCAACCATGCGTTAGCGCGCGTGCACGCTGGTCGTCCCTTTACGTTGAGAGATTTAATTCGTTGGGCGCGACGCATTCAGGCGCTTCGCAGGCACGAACTCGCGTTATTGCAGCCGGGCAAGGCGGCGCCGCCGCAACTTCGAGCGGCGGCTTACGAGGAAGCCGCGGATGTGCTCGCGGGCATGCTGCCCGCAGGTCCAGGTCGACGTCGAGTGTTGAAGATGATCGCTGCGACGTGGGGGCTTCCGGCGGAAGACACCGCAGACGCGACGGATCGGTTGCACAAGCCCACCATTCAAGAGAGCCACCAATCGGTGACGATTGGGCGGTGCGCGTTACCCGTCGGGAAAACGAACGCTCGCGGCGCCAAGTGGTCCAGGACTGGACATGCATCTCGCCTGTTGGAGCGCACGGCGGCGGCGGTCCAGCTCACCGAGCCCGTGTTACTCGTGGGCGAGACTGGGACTGGTAAAACGGCCCTAGTTCAGGAGCTCGCGCGTCTCACGGGCGCGCCGCTCACCGTCGTTAACTTGAGCAATCAGTCCGAGTCTGCGGATTTTCTCGGCGGTTTCAAACCGGTAAGCGCGCGACATTTGTGCCTTCCTTTGCTTCCGAAGTTTCATAACGCGTTCAACCGAACCTTCCCTTCGGCTTCCAACGCGGAATTTCTCACGCGCATATCGCGATACGCAGAAAAGAAAAAGTGGACGCACTTGTTGCATGCATTTAGAGCCGGCGTCGAACGCGTCGCAAAGCTTGCAGCGGAGGCCGCGCAGGACGCAAAATCTCGTGAGAATACCGATGATGGTAAAAAGGCAAATAAACGTCGGAAGACGACGAGTGTGTTGTCGGACGATCTCGTCGCGGCGTGGCGAGACTTTGAGCGTGATCTGAGCGTCGTGGAGCATTCCACGAACGCAAGCAAAAATGGTGGGCCAGTTTTCGCTTTCGTCGAAGGCGCACTCATCACCGCCCTTCGCGAAGGACATTGGATACTTCTTGATGAAATAAATTTAGCCCCAGCGGAGACTCTTGAACGTCTCGGAGGGATTTTAGAAAGCGAGTCCGGCAGCATTGTGCTGAGCGAGCGCGGCGACGGCGAGCCGATTCCACGCCACCCTCGATTCCGCCTCTTCGGCGCCATGAACCCCGCGACCGATGTAGGTAAGAGAGATCTACCAACAGCGTTGAAACACAGGTTTGTGGAAATTTACGCCGGAGAGACCGAGGGACGAGATGATCTGGCGATGATCGTCGACACGTACTTGCACGGCGTTCCAGGGGTGCAGGTTGACGACATTGTCGACTTTTACATCGCTGCCCGACAAGCGGCTCACACGACGTTGCTGGACAGTGCGGATCAAAAGCCACAGTACTCATTGCGTACGCTATCGCGCGCGTGCGAATACGTGCGCGCAGCGACTGGGATATACGGCTTACAAAGGGCTTTGTTCGACGGCTTCGCGATGTCTTTTCTGACGCTACTCAAAACCGAAAGTGGCGTCATTCTCGAAAAGCTCATGGTCAAGCATCTTCTCCGTGGAACCGCTCTAAAGGTACGCCACTTTTACATTCAATCGATTGCGCGACTTTTCCGTCGCTCACGCTCTCGAGGCCCACTGCTTATGGGCTTAGCGAGATCGGGCGTATCACGCCAGCGACGGTACATTCACGAAAAACAATACCTATTCCATCTCTGATCTCCTGAGGTTTTGGAAGACGTTTTTCTACACTTACATATGTTTGCGCGCACTGATACTGACACTAACGTTTCGCATTCGCAGGCTATGAAAACGCCCCCTAACCCGCCGGCTGGGGACACGCACGTGCTGTTGGAACATTTCTGGGTGGAGGCGGGTGATCTTCCTCGTGTCAATCCCGAAGAGGGCAAATACGTCGTCACGGAGACCGTTCGCGGTCACTTATCGAATCTGGCTCGCGCGGTGTTGTTACGTCGGCATCCGATTCTCTTACAAGGACCCACGTCGAGTGGTAAAACGTCGCTCGTGGAGTACCTCGCGCACAGAACCGGGCATCGCTTCATGCGCATCAACAATCACGAGCATACGGATTTGCAAGAGTACCTCGGCACTTACGTTACCGACGAGACAGGTGCGTGCGCAAACTTTCTTCGTCCCGTTTTTCCGGCCACTAGTTCGTTAGCCGTCTTCCCTAATTCCGTGGGAACGGGGGCTCGGAAAGTGGCCGAACATCAACGCGGATATCTTACGTGTTTGCGTCGCCGAACGCTGGCGTAGAACCTGGCACCCAGGACGTGAACGGTTTGAGTCCCGAAATTCGCCGCGCGGAAACAAGCGGGCACGTTTGGTTGCATTTGTTTTGTCGACGCTGACGCCAACGACACTGACTCTGACGCTACTTTCTTCCACTCGCAGGTCAACTCGTGTTCCAGGAGGGAGCGCTCGTGCAAGCTGTTCGCAAAGGCTACTGGGTCGTGCTTGACGAGCTCAACTTGGCGCCTACGGACGTGCTTGAAGCGCTTAACCGACTTTTAGATGACAACAGAGAACTGTTTGTACCTGAGTTGCAGGAGACCATCCGTCCGCATCCGCACTTTATGCTATTTGCCACACAAAATCCACCCGGGGCGGTGTACGGCGGTCGTAAAGTGCTCAGCAAGGCGTTTAGAAACAGGTTCATGGAGCTTCATATAGGTGACATTCCCGACGAAGAGCTGAAAACAATTCTGCACACTCGATGTGAAATCGCACCTTCGTATTGCGTCAAGCTTGTCGAGGTCATGCGCGAGTTACAAAGACGGCGTCAAGGGTCTCGCGCCTTCGCCGGTAAAGACGGTTACATCACGGCGAGAGATTTGTTCCGTTGGGCGAATCGCCAAAGCAACGGCTACGAAGCGCTCGCCGCGGATGGTTTCAGAGTACTCGGTGAGCGTCTTCGAAGCGACGTCGAACGGCATTCAATCCGTGAAGTTCTCGAAAAGTGTTTGAAGGTGCCACCTCTAATCGAGAGCACGCTTTATGCGTCCGCGCAGGAAGGTGTGCTTGAGAAGAGTTTGGTCGACGCTGCGTCGCAAGCGAAGAAACTTGGCGGAGTGGAAGCTGCAGATGCCGCTGCGTTAGCTGATACAATCGCGTGGACGCCCGCAATGCGGCGTCTGTTTGCGTTGGTTGAAGGTTGTATGAATCACAAAGAACCGGCGTTGCTCGTCGGCGAAACGGGTTGCGGGAAAACCTCGGTTTGTCAACTTCTAGCGCTCTTGCGTGGTCAAAAGCTTCGCATTCTGAACTGTCATCAGCACACCGAGACGAGCGATTTCATAGGTGGTTTCAGGCCGACAAGAACGTCTGAACGGCAGGAGATGATGGATGAAGGTAAAACGGCTGCACCATTTGCGTGGGAAGACGGCCCTTTGATCAAAGCCATGCGTGATGGTGATATCCTACTTGTGGACGAACTTTCACTCGCGGAAGATTCTGTGCTCGAGCGTTTAAACTCTGTACTTGAACCCGGTCGTTCGATTACGCTTCCTGAAAAGGGTGGCGCCGAGGTTGAAGAACTCGCCGCGCATCCAAACTTTTTGATTCTCGGAACGATGAATCCTGGTGGAGATTTCGGCAAGAAGGAGCTTTCGCCCGCACTTCGAAATCGTTTCACCGAAGTATGGATCGGAAGCGTCGGCAAAGCGAGTGAGATGGAAAACATCGTCGCCAAGAGGATGTCTCAAGTCTCTCTCGCTCCGTTTCCCAGGCGTCTCGCAGAGTTTTGGGAATTTTATCACGATAATGCGGGCAGTAGCACAGCTCGCGCTGCGCTTGCGGTGCGCGATTTAATTGGCTGGGCAAACTTCATGCGCGAAATGGTAGACCCGTCTCGTGGAGCTCCGTTGAGTCCGTCAGAAGCGTACGCTCACGGCGCGTACCTCACCTTGCTTGATGGGCTCGGGTTGGGACTTGGCATGCCTGAAGAGGCAGCGAGGCAGATTAAGATCAAGTGTTTGAGTTTCTTACAGCGACAACTTCCAGAAGAGGTGCGTGCATTCGACCGCGATACGATGGCGACTCAGTGGAGGTGCGATGATGCTCCGTTGTACCTGGTAAGTTTCCGAGCTTCGGTACTGAGAGACAATATTCTCACAACCCTGAGCACCTCCACTGAATCGTCATCATTTATGTTTTCTTCAAAACGATATTTTACTGACATGTTTAAATCAACGCAGGAGCACGAGACGCTCTCGTTCGCGGCCTCTCCGGAAGGTAGCGCGATGACCAGTTTTGAAGTCGATGCCGATGGTTTATTTGGTGTGGCGCCGTTCAAGATATCATGCGGTCATCACGCCATCAGCCGAGGTAGCTTTGAACTTTCAGCGCCATCCACGAAAAAGAACGCGGCGAGAATTATGCGTGCGATGCAGTTGAGTAAGCCTATACTTCTCGAAGGTAGTCCTGGAGTGGGTAAGACTTCGATTGTTTCCGCACTAGCAGCGGCGTCAGGTCATAAACTTGTCCGCCTCAACTTGAGCGAACAAACCGATATGATGGATTTACTCGGCGCCGATTTACCTGCCGCCAGTGGTGCGGCAGGGGAGTTTGTTTGGTCAGACGGTGCGTTTTTGGCAGCTCTGAAAGCGGGTGATTGGGTTTTGCTCGACGAGTTAAACCTCGCCCCGCAACCGGTGCTCGAGGGTCTCAACGCGGTCTTGGATCATCGCGCGGAAGTATTTGTTCCAGAGCTTGGACAGACGTTTAAGTGTCCACCGTCATTCAGAGTTTTTGCAGCGCAGAACCCCGTTCAAGAGGGCGGTGGTCGCAAGGGCTTGCCTAAGTCATTCTTGAATCGTTTCACACGAGTGCATGTCGAGCCGATGTGCGCGGATGACTTGAAGCACATCTCAAGATCTCTCCATCCGTCCATTCCGGCCGAGAGTATTTCCGCAATGGTTCGTTTCAACGCATCACTCGCGCATGCGGCGAGTGTCCCTGGTGGCACATTTGCGAGAGCCGGCTCTCCGTGGGAATTCAACTTGCGCGACGTCTTGCGCTGGTGTGACCTCGCCGAACGATCATCGACGTTTGCGCCTCACGTTGCGGTGGAGCGTTTGTTTGGTACGTTATTCGTGCAACGGTTGCGCACGTACGCCGACCGCGAACGATGCGAGGCACTCTTCAAGGATGCTTTTGGGTACGCACCGCCGACGTGCGACGAGCGGAGAGTCTACGTCGACGCCGATCACTTGTGTATCGGCGATGCGCGCGTGATTTGCGGTGAAACAAAAGTGGGCAACTTCGACGACTCCCAGTATGCTCTACTGCCTGGGCAATACGGCGCGTTCGAGGCCGTTGCGCATTGCGTGCAACGAGGTTGGATGTCCATTCTCGTGGGCTCCGCGGCGAGCGGCAAAACAACCATCGTGCAAATGTTGGCTTCATTATCCGGTAATCGCTTGAGACAAGCAGCATTGACTGCAGCAACCGATACAAGCGAGCTATTGGGCTCATTCGAACAGCGCGATCCAAGTCGCGATCGAGCCGCGGTTGAAGAAGACATATTCTCAGCCATCAAGGCTGCGTGCGGCAACCACGCCACATGGTCAAACATCGATTTGTTTGACTCAATGTGGACCACGTGGGAGCGTTACAAAGTTATCATGCAGCGTAGTGTCGATATGTCCGGTGGAGATTCATACACTGCTCTACTGGATGTGCTCAAAGCGCTCTATGAAGTCGATGCCGGTGCCCGTTCCTTGCGTTTGAAGGAGCGCGTCGAAAATGTTGGCCAACCAGCGTGGGCTCCTGGCCCCTCACCAGATGCCGGAAAGTTCGAGTGGGTCGACGGTGTCTTACTAAATGCGGTCATCAGCGGCGAGTGGGTTTTGCTAGAGAACGCGAATTTGTGCTCACCGACTGTTCTTGACCGTTTGAACCCGCTTCTTGAGCCTGAGGGATTTCTTCTCGTGAACGAGTGCGGTTTGATTGATGGTCAACCGCGCATCGTGAAAGCGCATCCAAACTTCCGTTTGTTCTTAGCTATTGACCCCAGACACGGTGAAGTATCGCGAGCGATGCGGAATCGCGGTGTTGAAGTGTTCTTGCTTCCGCCTGAACGGCCGATAGTGGACGAGAAAAATGTTGCACTACCGCCGCCACTCTGCATGCCACCACCAACGCCAACGGTTGAGAACGATATCGCCAAAATTCTCGAATCGATCGGAATTCCAGGTGGGTTTGTTCAAACAATCATGATAGCTGCGCACGTGAATCTCGGGAATTTTGTATCCAAACCTGGTATGAAGGGGATTTCTTCTCGAGACATTGTGGAATGGGCAACGTTGACGCTCGAACTTCTATCACGTGGGCACGATGTGCGAGTTGCATTGTCGACGAGTTGGAGTCAAGTATACATGAGAGGTGAATCAAGTGCAGTCATACGCGAAGCCGCGCGCGATGCATTCAAGGCTGCGTGTGAACACGCGTTTTCATCTTTGCACAACATCTCAACCGGGGCGCACGCTGCAGACGATGCTACGGCGCGTTCCGTCATGTTGCAACCAATGTGCTGGCCAAATATCAGCATCATGAACGAGACTCTGAGCTACAATGCACACGATGTTGAGAGTAAGCATCGTGCGCAAACCGCATTGTTCGAGGGTGTGATTGCTCAGGTTGCAGGTCAATTGGCGAGCACGGGTGACGTGCATTCACTTTCGCCGCTAATCGCTGGCGCGTTACCAGTGGCTTCATCGATGCGACGCATTGGATTCGACTCAACTTTGGACGAAACCGACGCCGAGTGTATCTCTAAATTAAGTGTCACGCTCAACGCGAGCGCGCAACGAATTTTGGATGTCGCCATAGCGAATGATGATTCGCAAAACTTCAACGGAATTGTTGCGAGACTTTCGGCATTCGCACGGGTGAGCAACGTAAGTTCTATGACTACCGTTAGCGACGAACTCTCGGCCGTTTTAAACGCCTTGGATATCGTCGCTAAACATTCATTTGTCAAGTCCGTTCATGTCGCTGATTCATCATTGCGGTCGCTCATCGTAAGAGGCGTGTTGCAAAAGGCAAAAACAGAGCTCCACGTGCGGCACGTGAACGAGACTGTCAACCTCGGCGCGCCTTCGTGTCTGCAATTGTCTATTTGGCGCAGTCAAGATCAAGTGGCGCGTGCGCGTGCGGCGCCCGTACACGCCTGCGTTGACGTCGCGAGTGTGCTCTTGGGCAGTTGCGCTCGCTTTGAAGACGACCTTCTTCGACTTGTATGCACAATCGGCGAATCGCTTCCTCGCGAGCATTTCAATCTGCTTCGAGAATTTCAAGATTGGCGTATTCGTTTGGAACAGCTTACCATGACCACGAGAGGTGACAGTTTCAAGATTGATCCGGCTTCTGGATGCGTGGCGTCGGCAGATGTCGTGGAAACCATCGCCGTGGCGTGGACTAAAGTTCGCGAAGCGTTTGCCGTCGTGTTGGAAAATTGGAGCGTCGGTGTTGACTCGTGCAGCCTAATCACGGAGCAACTGCAAAGCGCTGCCGCAATTATGGATGAAGCGCTGGAAATCCCACCCGGTAAACCCATCGATCCTCTTTTGTGGAAGTACGCCGGCAGACCGTCCCTGCCTAAGACGTCGACACTATTCGATATGGAAAAGAACGTACGTGATATTTGTCATGCCTTGCAAGTGCGCTCGACGTTTGCGTCAGATCTTGATCATTTATTGACGAGGCAAAGATTCGGAGGTGAAACGTGTCTGAGCGAGTCTACATTTGCGGCGTCGTGCGCGGCACTCGGTGCCGGAGTAGGCTTACGATCTGCTGCATTGGAAGGACTATGCTTCTTCGCGTGGACGCACATCCAGGCAAACGCAGATATCTCGACGAGCTCCGAAATGGAAGTCGAAGCCGGTGAAATCCCGAGGCTACTAGGTTTGAAATGCGCTGATCGAGCGAAAACATCCGGTGTTGCCATGGAAATATCAATGGACGACGAAAACAGCGAGTTGCGCGAGCGACGGCATATCTCTGATTTACCGGCGCAAGAGCTTTTGAAGTCTATCGATAAAGATGAGCCATGGAAACTCGGGGCAATCGCTGACGTAGCCGTACCGGCATACCCAGCACTTGGTTTTCCTGCCTGGGCGTTAAAGTGGGAAGCTGTTGCGCGGCTACACTCCACGCTGAATCCAATCGCCGAGCTTTGGTCAATTTCATCGCAGTCAAAGCTTCTCAGCCAACTGACCGCACGATTAATGACCGAACGTGATGGAAAGGTCATGAGTAAAAGCGAAGCGATGCTCGCAGCACAAGGAGTCACGTTCGGTATCGCAGCATCCCCAAGATCACCCGCTGACTTTGTAGCGCATCGTCATTTGCTCTGGTTATACGGTGATGCGTCCGGCGCCAACGCGTCTGAAAAGTCACAAGGGCTAGCTGAACATCTGCACGATATGTGGCTTCGTTGGCACGCATCGCAATGGGATAACGCCATTGACGGCGTTCCTCGCGCGCTGTTACCCAAAGCTAAGGCTGACGCGTCGTCCGAAAGTACAATGTCATCGTTTTGGGCATCCGCTTCGGGACCGATTCGATTTGAACGCGCCACGGCGACGGCGTTCGTGTCCGGCATTGTGACGGACGCCAATATTGGCTGCGCCGAGCGTTTGCCTCGTATGGTACAGTTGCGCATGGCATCAAGGCTTTTACGCTTCGAGCGCGCAAACCCCGTGCATGCATCAATCGAAGATTGGATTTCGCTTGCAGGGCTAACCGCACAAATGCTGCTCAGCCATGTGACGTTGCTCGAAGACGGTGGCGAAAGCGCTACCGCACTGGTGAATGCCGTCGATGCGATGATGAAGTTGGTCAGCGATGGTGCGATGCAAACGGCGAACGAAGCTGCGCGCACAATTAAAATGCTTAAAACAGCATGCGCACATCTGTGTGATGCGTACTCGCCGCTCGCAGCTATGCGTGAAGCCGTACTCGAGCCTTTGATTGTCGCGGTGTGCGAGGGAGCATCGCACAAAGATGTTGTGAAAAGTGCAACCCTTTCCGGTGATTCTGGCGCGCGCGACAAGGGGCGTCGCGGCGCTGCGTGGGCGCTTCTTGGTGTGCTTCGTCTCAATCTTCTGCTTCCAGCCGGGTTATCCGATCCAGCTGTCACCGTGCGGACAGAGCTCTGGCATTTGGACACGACGCTCGAGCGCGAAGTCCAGCCACTCATTGGTGTAATTACTTGGCATCAACGCACGCCATCCGCGCCGAGCGGCGACGCTCAGAGTTTAGTTGACTGCGTACAACTTAGTGAACGTCTTTCGTCTGAGCGCGAGAGATTAAGGACTCTAGCCCTTCCGCGCCCGACGCCGTCACGATGGGCCGCGCTTCGCCGTGTCGTCGTACAGTTCCGCGAAGGTTTGGCCTCTGCGCAGAGGCTGCTTCAGCTGCTGCAAAAGTGTTCTGCACTCAAGCCAGATGAAACCACGATCATGGAAGCTGAGACGTGGCTCGGATCGAGCGCGCAGTGGAGCTCGCTATTGGATGATGAGTATTCGTCGTACCGCGATATGACGCAACCGCTTCAACTTGCGGTGTACGAGATTCGCCGTGGTGTCGCTCTCGCCGCCGAATCCGCGCGTGCGCGCATGAAAAATAGCGGCGAAATAGTTTCCGCCGCGGTCGCATTGTTTTCGTTCCCGACGGTCGTCAACGCCGCCTACGAAGGTTCAGCAGCGCTGATGCTTAGCGAAGATCGAGTGCTACGAGCACTCAGTAGTGCGGAGAATGCGGCGGCAGCGCATCTTCCGTCCAACCCGAAATCGGGCGATTTAGAGCTAGGTGCGCTACGCGTTGCGCTTACGAGTGCTCTGTCCGAAGCTCGTCGCGAAGGTGCGCTGAGCATGAAGAGTTGGCAACGTTTGAGCAAATGCTTTGCAGCGTTTTCTGCGCTCTACGACAGTTGTCGAGAAGAAGACGCAGAGGCCGATAGGCTCGCCACCGAAATATTCAAACAAGCCACCAAGGGTCCAAGCTCCTATGAATCTACGGAAGCGAACGACCAAGAGACGGAGGAGCGCGCATATCGCATCGCTTTCAAGGATTTTGCCGCAGATTTCGCCGATTTCAAGGATGCGCCGGATGCGCCCCTGATGCTCGAGCACGATTGCGTGGAAGATGAGCCAAAATCTCAAGAGGATGATGACGAAGTGGACATCACCCGCGCAGCACGCTTAGCCGGCATCCTCGAAGGTGAACTCGCTGAAGAGCTTGTGAACGTTCACTACGCGGCTCTTGCCACTCTTCGCGGTGCGCCTGCGCACTCGACTGAGGAATCATTGAGCGCCCAGGAGAAGATTGTTCAATCAATGCGTTTGACCAAGTATGGCAAATACGTGCGAAATTTAAACACCGATGAAGCATTACGCGCGTCCGAGTTTGCGCGGTCGTATGACACAGGAATATCTGTCTTGAAAGCGAGTCAGTTATCGCTTCCAGTAGCCGTCGATTATGCGTCGCGCTTCGGGCACTCCCTCCGCGTGGCGTTGGAGTATTCCGCCGTGTCGCGCCCAGCGCTTTCGGTTGATACGCTTGGCACGTCACCGTACGAATCGCAAGCGACGCCAGAGGAAGAAGAAGCGCTGAGAGCGAGAACGAAGAGAAGTCAAGCCGAGCTAGATGAAGACGCAGCGGCAGATGCGCTCGACGACGAGCTCACCGTCGGCGGATGCCCAGGAGAAATGGCGCTTATCGTTCCTCCCGTGGCGGCGGCGCGACGAAGGCTGACGCAACTGCTCGACGAATGGCCAGAACACCCTCTTTTGACGCAACTCGCCGAATTATGCGATCGAATGCTCTCTTTGCCGCTATTGGGCCCAGTGAAGGCTGGTTTGACAGGTATCGAGCTCCTTCTCGCTCGAGCGCAGATTTGGGAGGAGTCTTCGGCAGAGCACACATCGCTTAAGAATGAGCTCAACGAATGTGCAAAGCTCGCACTTCGTTGGCGTGCGCGCGAAGTTCGTACTTGGCCGCGGCTTCTCGCTCGTTGTAGCGAGAGACACGCATCTCGAGCCAAGCGAACATGGTTTGCCATTTATCGTTTACTCAGCTCGATGAAGTCGCGCGCTTTGTCTGGCGATGATGCTCCGGAAGATGAAATCCACAACGTTGACGTTGAGAAGATTCGAAGTCTTACCGTAGCACTGGAAGAATATCTTCAAGGTTCGACAATCGGTGAGTTTGAAACGCGATTGGAATTGATTTGGTGCTTTTTCGCCGAGTTGGAAGTCGAAACGCGCGCGTGCAAGGCGCGAGGTGCAAGTACCAGCAGCCACGATGACGCACTTTGCGCAGTTCTGTACAACATTTGGCGATACTACTCTCAGTTTTCGAGCGTCGTCGATAAACATATTGAGACGATTCGCAAACCATGCGAGATTAAACTTCGAGATCACGCCAAGCTCGCGAAATGGGAAGATCGAGGCTATCACGCGATGAAGGTCCAGGGCGAAGCGAATCAGCGATCATTGCACAAGTTCGTTCGAGCGTTTGACACCGCTCTCAATGGACTAGTACTACCAGTCTTGGAGACCGCTGCATCACAAACAGGTTTCAAGGAGTTGTCTGTCGACGATGGTACACAAACTCAGCCTCCGATACTTCCGAATGCGGCGAAACCATCGAAAGAGGAGCTCGAAGCCGTCAAGCTCGCTCGTCAAGCTGAGATCGACACCATGCGACAAGCAGAACTAGAATCGTTACGATTACAGCGGGATGCATGGAACGGAGCGTGCGCCGAAGCGAGCGCTCGCACGAAGAATGCGGTCGAAACGTCTTCGCGAGTGGCGCAACAAATCCGAAAGGAATACCATCCAGCCGCGGTTGATGTCGATGAAACCTCTTACCGCGCGCGCCTTCCATCACTGGTGAAACGCATGGGAACTATTCTAGATCGAGCGTTGAACGGCGAAGATGGTTACGACGTGCGTACCGCCGGAGCTGAATCTCTCGATGACTTTGCCGTGACAATCGCAAAGCGCGCGAATGCGCTTCGAGACGACAAGGCAGCGAAGAAGGCAATCAAGAAGAAGGCTTTCCAGGACTTGCTCAAAACTTTGCCAGCCATGGGAATTAAACACTCTCGAGGCGCTGTGCCGGTAGAGTATCGCGCTGCGACGATGTGGTTCACGGAGAAAGCAATGAAGGAACCTCGATGCCTCGCCATCCTCGGCGAGGACGCGACCAATGCTTTTAAAGCGGCGGACAAGTACTACTATCGTTCAATGGCTCGAATTCAGCGTCTCTGGCTTATGCGCGGGGCGCAGAATCCAGACTTGACGAGTCGCGAAGCGGAGATTGCGACACTATCGTGTGAGCATTTGTTACACATTTTGCGCACGCAAAGGTCTACGATTTCCGCCGCCGCTGGAGCAGAGGCGGATATCGATATCGCCTACTCGTCGCTCAACGCATTGAGTGCGCACGGAAATCTTCCATCCCAGCGGTTTGCAGAATCATGGCTGATTGAACAGCGCGATATCATCGATCGTTTTGCGACGGCGTGTGTCGACGTGAGTTTACTCAACAGGGCGATTTCCGCGGCAGAGCCTCTGTCGCAGGTAAAAACCACTACGGCCGCGGTTGTGACGGCTTTAACTGAATGCAAAGATCTGGCGCACCGCGCCCGGGCGCGACTCGAGCCATTCCTCGCGTGTACACTAGAAAGTGCAGATATACGTGTGGGCAACGATCGTTCGTCATTGGAACCTTGGCGATTGAACGCCGTCGCGTCGAGTGACGCTGTGGCCGCCATCCAGGCAAATTTCGACGACTTCAAGCGCGTAAAGAAGTTACTTGCGAGTGCGCAAGTCGAAGCCGAAGTACGATTGACCACTGGTGATATCGGAATGCATGGTGCGAATGCGGTGCCTGGCTGGGATTTCTTGCGTTCCGTTGTGGACTTGGACGTCACCAGATTTGAAAAGGACTTCACGAACGGCGTCTCGCCAGGGGGCGAAAACGTCGCCGGAGACGTCGTGTCTATTTCAAAGCGCATCGGAAAACTGAGTGAAAACATCGAAACTGTCGTACAATCGACTTTGATTTGGGTTCAAGGCGTCGATGCTTCGTCGAAACCAATCATGATCAAACGTGAAATCGTCGCAGAAGGTGAAGACGAGGAGGAAGAAGCCGAAGGCTCTATGACGACGTACGAAGCTGCCGTGGGCGGTGCTATGAACCCGAAACGACTCGAGCACATCGTACACGCCGTACGTAATGTCGTCAATGATGTCAAATCTATTGTCGACGAAGCGCACGCCATCGATGATCGAGATGTGTCAAACTTTGTCGCAGCGCGCGCGGGTACCGTCGCTCCGCTTTTGGGCCTGTTACGAAGCGCCGTGCGAACCGTTCTCTTTGAGTACATCAACTTTCACAAGTCTTCCTGCAAGCTCGAGTCCGTACTCACCGCACTATTCCTTGGTTTATCCGTGGAGGGGTTCTGTATTCCACCTGAAGAAGCCGACGGTGAAGCCGGTGGTGGCATGATGGACGATCAATCTGGTACCGGAATGGGCGCGGGCGAAGGCGAGAAGGACGTCGCGGATGAAATTGAAAACGAAGATCAAATCCTAGGCATGGAGGATCTCGAGAAGGAAGAGGAAGAGCATAAAGACAAGGGCGGCGGCGAAGAAGAGGAGGACGGCGGGATAGAGATGCAAAATGACTTCGAGGGTGTCATGGAAGACGTCGACGCGGGCGGTGACGACGAAGACGAAGACGATCCCAAGGAGGACATGGAGAAGGAAATGGGTGAAGATGGTGACGACGGCGACGTCATCGACGAACGCATGTGGAACGACGAAGACGATAAAGATGACGAGAAGAATGAGGCTCCGGAGAAGTACGAAAAAGGGTCGAGCGTGAAGCAGGACGAAAAGCAGGAGACTGAGACGCGCGCGGCGGAGGAGGACGACGACGGACCGCCGAAAGATCCAGATCAAGGCGACGAAAGCGGCGAAGACGAGAAGGATCGACCGAAAGAAAACGATCAATCCGGTGCTCCTGACGCCAACGATGACGGTAAGCAGAATGAGGAGGAAGTCGAAGAGAATCACGGAAAAAACCCGTCGTTACCCGAGCCTGAGGAGTTTGAGCTCGACGACTTGAAACTCGAAGAGGAAGGCGAACAAGGCGAGGACGCGGAAGACGACGCCAACGATGAGTCGATGCAAAACGAAGACGCCGAGGAACTCGATGGTGCACCGCCTGAAGATGTGAATGCCGATGAACAAAACGAAAACGCGGATGGGGAGATGAACGAAGACGGCGACGGTGGTCTCACGGACGACGTCATGGACGTGGACGACGACGAGGACGCCCAAGCCGACGACGAAGAAGAAGGCGCCACCGATAATCTCCAGGATGATGCCATCGCCGCGGACGACGCAATGGACGAAGACGGCGAAGAAGGCGGCCCGCAAGGTCAAGGTGACGGGGGAGGTGGCGATCAAGACGTCAACGAAACCCAAGGTCAAGGCGGTGAAGCGGGCGCCAACGCGCAAGGATCTGATGGTCAAGGAGAAGAAGAAACGAAGCAACAGGCGCATGGCGCGATGGATACCGACGTCAACGAAGGCAACGATGGAAGACAGTTGCCCCTACCACAGTCATCGACCGACATACCGAGCGCCGGTGCGGATGGTGAGGGCACTGGTGCGGGCGCGAGCGGCGGTGAAGGCACGGTCGCGCCGATGACGGGCGGTCCCGCGAGCGATGGAGATAAGAAGACGCCTCCCCCGCCGCAACGTCAGCAAGATGCGAACCCGCATCGTTCGCTCGGTGACGCGTTGAAGAGCTGGCGCGAACGTTTGAATGTCGTTGGGGACGCTGCTGAGAACGATACCGCAGGAGACCAAGGCGGGGACGACGGCGGTGGCGAAGGCGACGAGTACGAGTTCGAGCGAGCTGCGGAAAAAGGCGGAGTGGATGACGAAGACGGTGAAGGCAATAAGGGTATTCAGACGCTTGGTAACGCGACGGAGGAACAAGCAACGAAGAACAGTTTGAATGACGTGCCAGAAGAATCGGAGGATGAAGACGAAGAAGGCCTCGAGCCCATGGAGATGCGTCAAGACTCTCGGGTCGACGCGACTGATGAAGGCGATCAAGGTCCCGGCAACGACAACGAGCGCGAAGACGACGGCGCTAGCGCCGCGATGAAGAGACAGCGTAAAAGTAGCGAACTGAAGAAAGACATTGCATCGACGGATGCACAAACTGCTGCGATCGATGGCGAAGAGGCCGACGAAGATGAAACGATGACCGAGCGAGAGCTCGTAGCCGGCGGTGAAGGCGAAACTGGTGAAGAGTCGACGATCGCTTTACAGCTCGAACACACTTCTCTAGGTGGAGCAGGTGAAGTTGTGCACGAGCTCACGCCGGAAGACGTCGAACTCGCGCGCATCGAGGCTGAGCAAAGTCTTACGCAATGGCGTGAAAAGTCAGCCAAAGAGCGGGGCAACGAGGCCAACGCGCAAAACTTGTGGCGGAAGTTGGAGCAGCTCACCACCGCGCTTTCGGCTGAACTTGCAGAGAAACTTCGACTGATTCTCGAGCCAACGCTTGCAAGTCGACTTCAAGGGGATTACAAAACCGGCAAGCGACTAAACATGCGGAAGATTATTCCTTACATTGCCAGCGATTTCAGAAAGGACAAAATTTGGCTCAGACGTTCGAGACCTTCGGCTCGCAAATATCAAGTGATGCTTGCCATCGATGACTCGCGATCTATGGCAGAAAACCACTGCGGCCACATCGCTCTTGAGTCAATGGTTCTCCTGGCGCGCGCCATGGCTCGTTTAGAGGTCGGAGAGATCGGTGTCGTAGGCTTCGGCGCCGGGGCCAACGCGGTGCGCACGCTGCATCCGCTCGGCGCGCCATTTACCGACCAAGAGGGCCCATCGCTCGTGAGCAAGCTGTCGTTCGCGGAAGACAACACCTTGGCCGATCGACCAATGGTTCAACTCCTCGAAACCATGGCTGCGCGACTGAGCGTCGCGCGAGAACAAATTCGCGGCGGCGGCACGAAGCTCCAGCAGCTCGTGCTCATCATCGCCGACGGTCGATTTCACGAAAAGGAAGCCTTGCGAAGGTGCATGCGAGAAGTTGGTGCGCAGCGCGGGTTACTCGTCGCGTTCATCGTGCTCGATAATCCCCAAAACAGTCTACTGAACATGCAAAGTGTGTCATTCACGGGAGGCAAACCGGTGATGAAAAAGTATTTGGACTCGTTTCCGTTTCCATTCTACGTCCTCGTGCAAGACGTGTCGCAGCTCCCGGCGACGATAAGCGATTTGTTGCGACAGTGGTTCGAAATGGCGACGAGTCACGATTAACACAGACAAAATTAGCGATTGTAGTACAACGACTAGACGTAAATCACATGATGCTGCAACTTTTATTATCGTTTCGGAGTTCACCGATGGGCGGCGATCGTACGCGATCGTGCGGAGACCGTACCTGGGGCGAAGAGTACGGCGACGACGCGAAGCGAGGCGAGGTCGGCTTGTAACCCGGCGTGCGGTACGTTTTAATCGCATTAGGAGCGATCGGCGATGTCGGGCGTCCAGACTTCGTGGGCGTGTTCGCCGAGCGGTACCTGTCCTTCAAATCGACGTTTGAGCGCGCGCTGAGCGCGCGGGCGTACTTTGGATTTTTCAAGATTGCGGCCCACTGTCCGACGCCGTGTTCTTGCACACCCGCTTCTAACGCCGCGTTTTCCGCGTCCGTCCACTTGCGCTTACCCTGCTTGTGCGCTTGCGGACTCAAAACCACAGACTTCGCCAACGGCGACAACGGCGGCGTGAGCCCCGGTTTGTGCGTCCTCGTCTTCGTCGGCGTCGTCGACGCGCGCCACTTATCCTTCAAATCAACGTTCGAACGCGCCGCGAGCGCGCGACCGAATTCCGGATCCTTCAAAATCATACTCCAACACCCTACGAAATCATCGAGCGCGCGCGCCGTTCGCGTCAGTCACCCGTCCCCTACTCTCGCGCCTCGTCTCCCCCTCGCGCTCGCATTCGCGTCGTCCTCGCGTCCCGTACCCGTCCCATACTTCCCGACCCCGAGCGCGAGCGCGTCCTTCTCCTCGTCCGTCCAAAACGCATTCTTTCTTCGCGTCCTCTTCTTATTATTCTGCGCGTTCGGTCGTCCGCGTCGCTCGCGTCGTCAGTCACCCGTTCGCGATTCTCAGTCGTCGTCGTCCCCTACTAGGGGTTTTTCGTAGGGGTCCGCGTTCTCGCGCACCGTCGTCTGCCGCGCCGACACCGTCTGCATGTCCACCAGCGCGTCTTTCCGCGCGTTCATCCCCGCCTTGACGTTTTTCTTCGCCATCGCGCGTCCGCGTCGGCGTATCCGCGCCGCGCAGTGCGTCGTCGTCGTCGCGGATTCGGTCGCGACGCGCGATGGTCCCCCTCGCGATGCTCGTCGAACGTTCGCGTCGATCGACGACGTCGATTCGCGTCGATCGACGACGCGTCGATCGATACAAAAATCGATCGACGACGCGTCGATTTATTTTTCGACGACGCGAACATCGATCGATCGACCGATCGACCGACCGCGCGCGCGCGACGCATTCAATTCAATTCGATCGTCGATCGTCGACGCGACGCGACGGCGCGACGCGTCGACGACGTCTGACTTCGCGTCGACCGACGATCGACGATCGACGATCGAGCGAGCGACGAGATCTCGACGGACGCGACGCGAACGGACGCGAGGCGATGATGACGACGACGACGACGACGACGACGACGCGTTCGATGGGAATCATCGGACGCGCGCGGGCGACGGATGCGCTCGCGCGACGACCGCGCGCGACGCGCGAGCGCGTCGCGCGACGCGCGGGGGGCGTGATGGTGCGCGCGATGCGGTGGCGACGCGCGCGCGAGGACGCGAACGCGTTCGATGGTTCGACGCGGGCGAGGCGGGCGCGCGAATCGCGAATGCGTCGATTCGGTTGGACGGATCGGACGCGGACGCGGCGGGACGAACGCGGAGACGCGATGATGGGAAGGGCGCGCGCGTTTGATGAGACGATGGACTGACGATGGACGCGCGCGATGACAGACGAGCGCGGTATTTAACTTTGGCGGTCCCGCGGCGGAGGAGAGGAAGGCGGCGGTGCGGGGGTACATGGACGCGGGATCGGGCACGCAGAAGAAGAAGAAGCCGACGTTCGTGTTGCCCAAGAAGGTTGCGGCGAAACCTAAGCCCAAGGCGAAGCCTAAGACGAAGGTCGTCGCGAAGAAACCCGTCGCGACGAAGAAGCCGCTGTTCGCGGCCAAGGCGAAACCGCTCGTCAAGAAGCCCGTCGCGGCGAAGAAGCCGTCGTTCGCAGCGAAGAAGCCGATCGCGGCGAAGAAGCCGATCGCGGCGAAGAAGCCGATCGTGCGACGCAAACCAATGGTAGCGAGCAAACCGAAACCGAAACCTTTCGCGCGCAAGCCGGCTCAACGCCCGGTGCGACGCTCGGCGAGCTCAAAGTCGCTCAAGGAAACAGCCGATCTTGGCTTCTACGCCATCATCGCCGGCTCCTTTTTGTTATCCGTGGCCATCTTGCCGGGTATCGCGGATGTCGCGCTGGAAACCATTGGTATCGCTTACACGCTCTACTTCACCTACAACTACTTGGCGTTCGAGGAGAGCCGAGAAAAGTTCAAGAACACTCTCGAAAACATCGAAAGCGGCACGGGCATTGATATCCCGTCCATCTTCGACAGCACGATCGGTGCTTTGACCGATATCACGAGTAAAGTGCAATCGTCGAACCAGCCCCGAGCTTACCCCAAGAAGGATCCGGCACCGACGCCAGTCGCCGATCCTACCCCCACCGATACCGAACTCTCTCAAGACGACTCTTTCTCGGTAGAATGAGAGCCGTTTCCGACCACATTTAGCTCTTGTAGGGACGAAACAGCAAGCATCAACGCACACAACCTTTCTGCCTAAGAAGATCTTGGTTATTAAAACGAATTAGTTTGCGACAGCGGCTGGGAAAGCCGCCTTGAGGGCGGCGACTCTGTCGTCGAGCGACACAATCTTGTCGCTCGAGCCGGCAGCTTTGTCGAGAAGCGTGAGCACTTCACCGACATCCGGACCTTGCATACGACCGGTAAGCGCAATGCGGAAAGGCATAAAAAGTCTCTTTCCCTTACGATCGAGGGCCTTGCCCGTGGCGTTGATGAATTGCTTCACCGTGCCTTCCTTCACCGCCGCGGCGAGTTCGCCGCTCGCGTGCGCCTTGACAATGGCGTCGACGATGGGTTCAAAATCGTCATCAAGCACCTTCTTCATCGCATCATCGCCCATGTTTTCCTTCAATGGGAACTCAAACATGGCTTGCACCTGCGGAACGGCGTCCTCGACGAGTTCGATGGATTCTTTGATGAGAGGAATGATGGCTTGCACCGTCGCGCCGGAGGATTCCTTCAACAAGTCCGAAGCCACCAGCGCCTCACCGACGAGTGCCTCTACGTCGGCGTCCGGAAGCAAGCGAAGATGCTGACCATTCATCCAGTTCAACTTCACCTTGTCGAACACCGCGGGCGATTTGTTGATGCGTTCGACGCTAAAGAGCTTCTCGAGCTCTGCCTTCTCATAAATTTCTTGCTCGGTGCCGTCGTTCCAACCCAAGAGTGAGAGATAGTTGACCATGGTCTTGCTCAGGTAGCCTTCATCCTTGAATTGCCCGACCGATGTCGCACCGTGGCGCTTGGAAAGCTTGGAACGATCCGGGGCGAGAATGAGGGACATGTGCGCGAACGTCGGAAGCGGGAAGCCGAGGGCGTTGTACACGAGCGCCTGGCGAAGCGTGTTCGGCAAGTGCTCCTCGGCGCGCAACACGTGGGTGATTCCCATGGTGGCGTCGTCCACGGCGACGCAAAAGTTGTACACGGGCATACCGTTGGAGCGCAACACCACGAAATCGCCGAGCGTGTTCGTATCCCAACCAACCTTACCCCGCACCATGTCGTCGATTTCGATGCGTTCGCCCTCCGGCACGCGGAAGCGATACGTAAACGGAACTCCCTTGTCCATCATTTCCTTCACCTCCGCCTCACTCGCCGTGGCCCACTTCCCCATGTACTTCGGCGGAAGCTTCTTCTCCTCTGCCTCAGCCTTCATCGCTTCCAACTCTTCATCCGTGCAAAAGCACGGGTACACGTGTCCGCTCGCCACGAGCTTCTCGGCGAGCGCCTTGTAAATTTCACCTCTCTCGCTCTGCCTGTACGGCCCACACGGCCCACCGACGTCGGGTCCTTCGTCCCAATCCAGCCCAAGCCATTTCAAATCGGCAACCATGCTATCTTCGCTCGCGCGCGTCGATCGCGCTTGATCCGTATCCTCGACTCGAAGCACGAATTTACCACCCATCTTCTTCGCGTACAGGTAATTAAACAACGCCGTGCGCGCGCCACCGACGTGTAAAGACCCCGTCGGCGATGGCGCAAACCGCACGCGCACCGTCCCATCGCTCACCGGCGGCGTGATGTTCAACCCGCTCGCCGTGATCGTCGCACCGCGCGCGTTTCTTCGCGCGTTCGCGGCTTTGGAAAACCTCAAGCTCGACGCGCGTCTTTCGAGCGTCGCGTGCGTCAGCCTCGAGCTCAGCATCGCGCACACGCGCGCGCTGGGCGTCACGGACATTGTTCGCGGTGTTTCTACGCCGGTTCCAGTCGCTCGCGTCGCGCGCGCGCGTCCCTGTGCGGCCGATCGCGCGCGCGGAACACTCTATCCACAATCGGCACCGCCGAAAGCGGCGCGCGACGGCAGAGCAGCGCGCGATGACGCGCGCCGCCTCTCTCGCGCCGGCGACGCGCGCGTGTGGTCGCGGACGCGCGCGCGCGACGGTCGGACGGCCGGTTCGGTCGCGGGCGCCGCGCGCGCGCGTCCGCGACGTCGCGCGAAACGCGGTCGAGGCGAAGGAACCGGTGCAGACGTCGACGGAACCGGCGACGACGCGCGACGATGGCGGACGCGGACGCGATGGACGCGACGCGTCGACGTCGACCGCGTCGTTCGTCGACGAGGCGTTCGCGGCGATCGGGAAATCGGTGTGCGCGATGGCGCTCGTGGCGAGCGCGTTCGCGGCGCGGGACGCGGCGAGCGCGGAGAAATTCGGAGGAAGCGTCGGCGCGCCTACTGGGCAGTGTGGGACGATGTCGACCGAGCGATTGGAAGCGGCGAGGAGCGTGATGATGTGTAATCAAGATAATTGGGAGACGGGATGCTTGGCGAATTACGACGACGAGGCGTTTGATTACGTCGACGGCCCTGGCTTGACGAAGATTCACGGAAAGAGAAATATGGAGCGATATTTGAGGAATCAATTCGATTTTTCGAGGCAGTATTTGACAGTCGACGAGGAAGTGTGCCAAGCGGACTCTTACGTCGCGACGTGGAGGTTAGATATGTTGCTCGGGACGGGGCCGCTTCGAAACATATCCGGGATAAGCGTTTTAAAGTTCAACGCCAATCCGGAATCGCGGAAGATTGTTTACCATCGGGACTACCTTCCGGACGGCCCGATTTGGGAAAACGCTCCTATAGTCGGACCTTTGGTGAAACTCCAGCGTCAAACGTACACTTCGTGTATGCAAACCGACTTCGGGTGCGCAAAAGTTTTAGGGGGCGTCGAAAACGAAAACGACGTCGGCGGAGTGGAAGCGAAATAGAATTTAGGCTCAATCGGACTTGTGTAGTAAACGTATTTCAACAGCACTATTATTCGACCCAGCGACGAGCCAGGCACGACATGTCTAAGAGTACGACGTCATTCGTGCTACTTAAACGCACGACACCGTCGACACCATCGATGGTGATGAGCTCGCCGGTGTCGCCGCGGGACGCGTCTCCAGAATCGGTGACGATGATGACTGACGTCTTCTTTCCCGGTCGCACGATCTCGAGCTCTTGTTCTGTGACGGTCTCTTCGGGTGCTGACTTCGGCACGGTCTCTAAGACCTCCACACCGTCACGCGGGCGCGAGGTACCGATTTTCACCTTGAAACTAGAACCCGCCGGCGCGACAGAGGTGATGTAACCTTGCGCGCCACTCGTCAAACGCACGACGACACCCGGTAGGAAACGACCCTTGTAATCTTCCGGCCACGACGCTGCCGCCGGTGGGGCGACGTATTCATCTGCTTCGTACCCACCAGGCGTTTGACCGTATCCACCGGGCGTTTGACCGTAGGCGGCACCTGGCGTGGCGCCGACGCCGTATGCGTTCGGTGTCGGACCCGCCAGGGCGCTGGAGTCGCCGTACCCGCCTGGCGTGTAACCGACATTTCCAGCACCCCACCCGGTGCCTGCAGTAGACGTCGGCTCCCAGTTGTCCTGGATGTGCGCCGGTGTCGCGGTGGGGTTCCAAGCGGCCTCGCGCGCGGGCGTCATACCGCCGTGCATTGGCGTCATACCGCCGCCGTGAGCCGGTGTCATCGGGTAGTGCGCCGGAGTTCTCGAGCCAGGAGCATCGTACATGCTCGTCGCGCGAGGAGCCAAGAAAGAGTCACGACTCGGGGCAACTTGTGGGACGTCTAAGTGCTCGCGATTGACCGTAACAGTGCGTGCCTGCGCTTGAAGCTCGAGACGGACGGACGTGTCGGTGACGTCGACGATGCGTCCGATGTATCCCTTGTACACACCAGCGCGAACCTTCTTCGTTTGACCGATGAGCGGATCCTGGCCGCGGCGACCAGGTCCACCAAAAGCACGTGGTGGTGCAGCTCTCGGAGCTTGAAGACTTTGAGACATCAAATCACCACGCAAACCAGAAGTGTATGAACTCTGCAAGAGAGCATGACCTGGAGACTTCGGCGGCATGCCATGCGCGCCCATCATTTGGGCAGCCAGACCACCACCAATTTGGGAACCCTTGTTACCGCCGTGTGCCGCGCAATTTCGAGCGCGAATGCAAACGATACCGCCGTGTTCTTGTACGTGCCGAGCTCGAATCCAGAGCGCACCCTTGAAGATGTGCTCTACCGTTCCCGTGGTGTCCTTGTACTTGCCGTCTATGATGCGAACCATCGACCCTTGATCGATGGTGTCCATGTGAGCGTCTTGTGCGGAAATGTTCCTACTCAGCAGCTTCTTTTTCAACTCATGAAGCTTTACGGGCCTGATCTCGGGTCGGTCTGGGGTGCCGGCATTGGTCATGACGAAGGCGACATCCTTCTCGACACGAATGATGCAACCGACTTCAGAGCCTTCGAGCATCGCCAAATCATGCAAAGCGTACTCACCAATCGTGTCGATACGCTGCGTGGTTTCTTCGCTATCGGCAAGATCGTGCATGAAGACTTGGAACTCTTCGTTACTCACCGTCGAGAAGATGTGCGCTACGTCGCGTTCCACCTTCACCACCATACCGACCACGCCCTCGTGCTTTCCGTGCAACACGCGCACGGTGGAACCAGTCTTGAAGTGCTTTCGCAGTTGTTCGGACTTGAACGTCAGTAACTCGTTCAGCTCTTTATGCGACGGATTGACGACGACGCGTCCGTCGGGGTCGATTCGCTCGACGACGCCCTCAAGGTTTCTCAAATCGCCCTCGACGATGATTACTTGGTCGCCCGGCATGAACTTCAAATCAGTCTTGCGAGTACCGACGGCTTTGGACAGCGCGGCCAACGCGCCGCTGGAGTTACCGCCCTTCTCACCGTCCTCGTCGTCACCGATGGCGAACTTTTGAAGTTCATCCAACGTCGGCGCATCGGCGAGCTTGACTGTGGCTAAAGAGCACGTCTTCATGTGATACCCATCCAAGAGCTTCGTCGTGCTGCACAATACGTCCACGCTCGCACCCAAGCTGCGATCGTATCGGCCTCTTTCGAAAGACAAATTCAATCGCTTGGCTTCGGCTTCCGCGAAAAGACGCGCTGGCGGGCGGACTTGAGATTTTGTCTTGCCCTTCGCCTTGCCTGATTCCTTATCGGCGAGGTGCTGGTAGTCTATGCGCGGGACCAATTTGACCGTACACTGGTTATCGGCGTAGTTCACGTCGACGACCTGCGCCAAGTCTCCCTTGTACACGCCGGTGCGCATGCGA
>Ga0209666_1000669_pt1 | contig 26098 bp, 31 predicted proteins | sample SaaInlV_125m_DNA_FD_184679 | JGI IMG/M metagenome (GOLD analysis project Ga0209666, IMG submission 184679) | Marine microbial communities from expanding oxygen minimum zones in the Saanich Inlet - Saanich Inlet SI037_S3LV_10m_DNA (SPAdes)... | ecosystem: Environmental > Aquatic > Marine >...
CCCGTAGTGTGGGTATAAGCCAAGTCCGTTTTGGTTTATGTAATTGGATGTAATTCGATGTAATTTTTGAATCACCTGTTTTTTTATTGAGAAAAAAAAGTGGTATGTATTTAAAAAAGAAATACATATAATATTACATATATAATGGTTTTTGTTATAATCTTTTCAACTCTATCGTATATTTTTTCGCCTCCTATTCAGAAGTGTCGTCATCGGCATGTAAAACTTATGGAAAGACAGTCTGATTTTGTGGGTGTCACCGAACCTACTAATCCGTCTTCTAGAGTTTCTTCCTCTTTTCCGGGAAGATATGAAACATCTATTGAATCTATTCTTGTTCAAGGTGGATCACTTAGAACTTGGACTTACAGATCTCCTAAAGTTGAACAGGTTCAAGTAGTTCTTAGTAGCGAGGGTCGTCCAGTTGATGCGGATATTGAATTGTGGCACGGACCTGATAATACACCTTGTAAGATGCGTGTTTATGTAGAAAATGGAAGAACTAGACCTTTTTCTGCGGTTATTGAAACACCCAGGGGACCAAATACAGTTGCCGTTCGTAATATTGGTCAAATAGAATTTCCTATTGCAGCTAATGTAGTAGCAGATGTAGTTGATATGCCATCTATTGATTGTGTACAATCTTCTACAACCATCCAAGGAGGTGCTCTCAGAACATATCCATTTGATCCAAGGGTAGAAAGCGTTCAAGTTCTTCTCAAGACAGATGGTAGACCTCTTAATGCAAGAGTAGAACTTCTACAGGGTCCAAATAACAATAAGCAGGTAATTGAACTCTATACAGAAGATGGTTGTGATAGACCCTTCTTTTGTGTTCTAGAAACACCTGGTTCTGGAAATGTAGTACGTGTAGTTAATACTGCACCGGTTGAGTTTCCAATGTCTGCATCTGTAGTTCCTGGGGCTATTAATAATGATCTAAGGACTGGACCTATCATGGGGGGTGATGTAATTATTGGGGGTGATGTGGGATGGTAAAAAAAACAAAACATAAATTGAAAAAATTACAAAAAAAAATAAACATTAAGAAAAATTTAAATAAATGGATGTATCATTATAGATCTATAATATTCATAGACTTGGACAAATGTCCTCTACTCAGTAAATCAAATTGATTGATTTACACACACTTAATCCTTAGGGATTACAAAGGGTGTGTAAAGAAATTCATGATGGAAACAGGTAATTATTCTTATATTACTCCTCACCGCCAGAGAGCTACTATCGACCCCGAAGATGCAACGCCTCCTCCAATTATAAGGAGACAAAACATGGAATGTACACAAAATATTAACAATCGTAGGTGGGCTGATTATGAAGAAGACGAACCTCTACCTGAAGTAATTTTTGGAAAAAAGATGAAACCCCCCGTTGTGACTAAAAAATTGTTAAAAGAATTTATTTCGGTTGATGATGAAAATTGGAGGAAACACGACGATTCATGGATAACTGTAAAAAGGAAATCGAAGAGAAATAATAAGTAGATTTAATGTAATTCTTTAACCAGTAAACTCTTAGGAGTTCTTTAAGGCTGGGTAAAAACAATTGTTATGCCTGATTCGCCGTCTCCTCTTTTTTTACCCAGGAAACAAATTCTCCCATTGAGTACACAGTCTTCGACTTCTTCTGTATATTCTAACAATGATTCACCCCCTTTTGTTTCTGCATCTCCGTCTCCACTACCTTCGCCACCAAATGGCGGACATTTTAGTAATACATTAAGTATCTTAGAAGAAGTTATTGATCTAGCAGATAGGACCAACAAACTAAAATTGAAAGTCATAGATGCTTTTAGAGATATTAATTGTGATAACTGTCGTGCTTCTAGTCATGGAATATGTAGAACTCATATGACAGGAAACGGTGTTTTTAATATGCGTGCTACTCCAATTCCTCGACTCTCAAATCCAAGCCCTGAAGAACATATGTCTAAAATCTTCAGAGTTAATATTGAATCTCAGAAACAGGAATCTTAGGTATTTAGATTTAAAATGTTCCTCAAGGCTTTATATTACTCCTAGGAGTAATAAAAGTAGGTTTTTATCTATATGTTATTTTATAATATAATATAATATAATATAATATAATATAAATGGATCGGGATCAATTGAATTTTGCAATTGTATTATCTGTTCTTATGTTTATTGTATCAGGCGGTAATAAAATTATAAATCATAATAATTCTTCCATATCTGAGGCTATAAGGTTATCAAAAAAAATAAATATATCTATAGATTTATCTAAAAATTTGGTTTTATTAGCAGGTTTATGGGAATTACTTATGGCTGGACTTATTATATATGCTATATATTATGATAAAAAATATTTAGAAATTGGGGTATATGGACTTATGTTTTTTACAATTTTAGTAACCCTTATATTTTACACACAACCTCTTAAATACAAACCGTTCTTATCTAATTTAAGTGTATTAACAGGGTTGTATTTGATGCTTAGAATTTGTGACTTTAAGTAATTAATATTAAATAATAGAAGATATTCTAGAAATTAATTCTGTATCTTGATAAGTATCGGGTTTAGTCTCATATGAAGATATGATAAGTTTTTTGTTATCTATCGAGTCTACTAGCATTATAGCCATAGCTGAATAGTTATGTAGATCAATGAGTGTATCTCTTAGGGATTCGGTTTTAATTATCGATATACTATTACTCGTAATAGTACTAAGGCGGTTTATTTTATCTCCAATTCTTACGAGAACACCTATGGGTCCATATGTTTTGTATGCATCTCCGTAATCTGTATTTTTTTTAATGAATAATTCTAGACCCTCTTTTTGAATCTGTTGCATTTTATAAGTATCATGATTTTTGATTTTGATTTTTTCATAATCATCGGTAAGAGACATAACAGGCAATAACATTTAATGTATTGTTTTTTTAAATTAAATTCATTTAAATAACAATACATGTAATTTTATTTCTTTTCCTTAACAGGTTTCTTTTCCTTAGTAGGTTTCTTTTCCTTAGCAGGTTTCTTTTCCTTAGCAGGTTTCTTTTCCTTAGCAGGTTTCTTTTCCTTAACAGGTTTCTTTTCCTTAGCAGGTTTCTTTTCTTTTTTGTCTTTGGGTTTTTTAGGTAAAGTTTTCTTAACCTTTGCCCATGCTTCTTTTAAAGTTAATTTTTTCTCAGATCTTAATTTCATAACTCTCTTCAGTACTTCGGGGTCTCCTGGCATTTTATTTTAAATGAATGTTTTATTTTTATTAATTATACGAAGATGTATTTATTTAAAGACATCATCGATATTAATATATATAAAATGGTAAAGAAGGTTACAATTTCCGATCGTGAATACAGACTTCTTAAGAGGACTAATTCTTCCATTCAAAAAAGTGTAAACATTCTAGAGACAGAGAATAGCAAGAATAGATTCTATTACAATTGTCTTTGGGAATGTTATTATGATTCCTTGAAACGTATTGACAATCTAAAGGATGATTTGAATAAAGTACATGGGAAGTTTTATGAAGAGATGTATAACAGTAGCTATTTGCGTTATGAATGGGATGAACTTAATAAAAGGTATATGAACCTACTATGTGATCATGAATCGGTTTTGTGTAAATACAACGAACTAACAGAAAATGGTGTAAAACAAGAAGATAATGAATTAAAGCAATGGTCTGGAAGAATTTTGTAATTGATTTAAAGAAATAAAAAATAATATAGTGTAATAGTAATATTATGCAGATTTTTGTTAAGACTTTAACAGGTAAGACAGTTACATTAGAGGTTGAAGCATCTGATACAATAGAAAATATGAAAAGCAAAATTCAAGATAAAGAAGGAATACCGCCTGACCAACAAAGATTAATTTTTGCTGGTAAACAGTTAGAAGATGGTAGAACATTAAGTGATTATAATATTCAAAAAGAATCAACATTACATCTAGTTCTTAGATTGCGCGGAGGGATATAACTAATATTATAAAAAGTAAAATAAATTTATGGAGGTATAGCTCAGTTGGTTAGAGCATCGGTCTTATGAGCCGAAGGTCGCCGGTTCGAGCCCGGCTATCTCCATAAATTTATTAGAGAAAAATTGCAAGAAAAATTGCAAAAAAAAAATGAATCTAAAAAAATAATTTAAGATTATTATAGATAAGTAATTAACTGACAACTATGGAATGCTCTATTTGCTGCGAGAAGTTTAATAAATCTAACCATTTAAAGGTAGAATGTAAGGGATGTGACGGAATGGAAGTTGGTTGGGCATGCAGAACATGTTGTCAGACTTATATCACTACAAACCAACAAGAAGCATCATGTATGTTTTGCAAGTCTACATGGGATCGTGATTTCTGTAACAATAATCTAACTAAAAAGTGGGTATCTAATGAATATAAAATACATCTTGAGAATATTCTTGTAGAACAGCAGATTTCCCTGTTGCCATCTACACAACCTTATGCCTTAGCCAGGAAACGTCAGTCGGAATTGTACAGACAAATAGATTTGGCCAAGGAAGAAATCTCAAGGCTTAATAATTTACTCAAAGAACAACATGAAACCGTTAAGGCATACCAGCTTGAAATTTCTAGGATAAACAACGGAACTTCTACAAGCACTGAACACACCGAAACATCCTTTAGTCATAAATGTCCTTTGGAAGACTGTAACGGATTTCTCAATAGCAAGTTTATATGTGGAACATGTGAAAAGCATATATGTAAAGATTGCATGGAAGAAAAGAAACTCAATCACGTCTGTAACGAAGAACTTAAAATGACAGTAAAGGCTATCATGAAACAATCAAAACCCTGTCCGGGTTGCGGTGAGACTATTTCCAAGATTGATGGTTGTGATCAGATGTGGTGTGTAAAATGTCAGAAACAGTTTTCATGGAAAACAGGTTCTATCCTCAATGGACATAATCATAATCCAGAATACTTTCGGTATCTAAGAGAAACTGGACAAAATATTGCTCCTACACCAGGTGGTAGAACTGAAAGGGTGTGTGGTGTTGAAATCACGGATAGAACAATTTATGATATCGTCGCAAGTGTTTTTCCAGATGCTATACTGAATCAATCTTCCCGCGCGCCCACATATGCATCTCCTATCGTTTTACTTTTTACTGGCATGTATAGAATGTATAGACACATTCAGTGGGACATTCAGAGAAACGACAGATTTGCCGAAATTAATCATGAAATAGATCTTAGAAAGGCGAGGGTAGATTTTCTATTGAACAGGATTGTAAAGGATGAATGGAAGAGAATTATTCAAAAGCTTGACAAAAAAAGGTCTAAAGAGACTGCATATGTTAATATCTGGAGACTTGCAGAAACTGTACTCACATCATTTATTGAGAGAATAGTTGCAGCATCAAATGCGGCTTCCCCCCAACTTGAAATGATTAAAATCTCAAAACAAATCATGGACTTTAAACAATACATTAATACGCAGTTTTTGAATTCCCGAAAGATTTATGGATCGTCTTCCTGTCCCGGAATCAGTCATAATTGGAGAGACGCAGGAAATTACAAGGCTTACACTGATGTACAAAAGACCGAGGACGATAAAATTAGAAACGCCGGTGGAACTCTACCTAGGTATTATACGGATGAATGGTACATTCAATGTCTTACAAATGACTGGACAAAACTTCTTAAGCCCCCTCGTTAGATACATTTATTTTCTTGAAAGCAAATGAAAAATTAAAAAAACTAGCATGCATTTCATCATGACTAAGTCTTTTTCCATCATATACGTTATACCATTCGTGGAAATAATTCATGCGTACCAATTGTAGGTTGTATTCTTTACACTTATTTATAAGCGTTCTTTTGAAAACGAAGTATTCCGGAAGAGCTCCCCTGAATTCAAAATATGTAATTTTATTTGTATTTCCTGGTGTAAGGTTATAGTTATACATAGATTCGTCTATTTTTTGTATATTTAGAATACTTGTCGAAATGTTTCCAGTTTTTTCAAGTTCTGTATAAATCTGATCCCCATTAGATGTTGTTCCGATAAAAAGACCCCCATTTTTTAATTTTTTAGAAATCATATTAAGTGTTATGTCTATGTCTTTTACAAAATAGTGAAAAGAGAATTGACATGATACAACATCGTAAATACAATTTCTATCTTTTACATTCAACTTATTTAGGACATCAGGGTCCGTGGCTGATATAACCCAAAAATAACACCTCGGAACTTTCATTTGAGTCTTCATTAGATTGAATCTTTGAATTGCACCATCAAACTGATTTTTTTCGTGAATAGATTTTACATCATTGTCTATTCCAGTTACATATGTAAACTCGTTTTTCATCCACTTGAATATATCTCCTCCCCTGCCAACCGCTACATCCAAAAGAGTTTTTCCTTTCGTAGTATGTTTAGCATCTGTAATTATTTGAAGCTTTATCCAGTTGTGAAATTTCCTGAGATTATCTATGTCTGACATAATGTGATGTATTGTAGTGTATTGTAATTTAATGTTTTTTATTCTTAAATTTTATATTTTTTAGAAATTTATTTAATCCTTTTTTGCCAGGTGAAATTATAAATTTATACAGAATAATAAGAAAAATAATTATACATTTATTATATGTATATATTTTTTAATTATAACAATGTATTTAAAAAAATAATACATTACTTATTATAATGGATACATCTGTAGATTTTATGCCAACTCAGGATGAATTTAAACTTATTGTAAATAAGATTGAAAATTGTACTCATGTGAAAAGAGTATCTACATTAACTAATAGACCGATACACAAGCCTTCAGGGGTTTTGCGATATGATTATCATGAATCCGAAACAAAAAAACGTAAGAAAATTTTTCTCGAAACAAAAAACACTGATCATATGTGTGACACATATGATGAATATGGTCGTAACATTTCTAAACAGGAGCGTAGGCAGGAACTGGTTCCCTGGGTAAAGGTTACTTATAGAAAGGGAAAGCTTTACATCCCAGTTGATAAGAAAAATGCCCTAAAGTCTTTGCGTTTGTTGTAAAAAAAATAAAAATAATTGTATACCATAAAGAATGAGTGCTAGTAATGAAGAAAATTTTGCCTTAACTCAGGTTAAGATGGCTGGGATTAAAAAACAGCTTAATGCTGATTCGTGGAATGATGAATATGAGAATGTAATTACGGGGTGGGGTGAAAAAGCGTCGGGTCTTAGGTTCATGCATGCAAATTCGTCTGGGTATTGGAGGGGTCTTTCTAATAATTTAACTCTTTATAGTATTATTGCTACAACAATTGCCTCTGCAGCATCTTTAGTAGCTGGTAGTATAGATGATGTAGATTCTAAGGATGCTGTCCTATTCGCGGCGGGCGGAATTGGTCTATTTACTTCTTTTGTTCAGAGTTTAAAGAAATTCTATAATGCTGACGAGAAGGCAGCTGAGCACGGTTCTATTGCTAAACAATTTGGTAGTTATTACAGATATGTATCTATTCAAATGGGTATGTCTAGAGAAGATCGCAGACCCTCTGATGAATTATTTGAGTGGGCTCTTAAGGATTATGAAAGACTTCAACAAGAGGCTCTTCCTCTTAGAGGAGCGGATGTAGCATTATACAAAAAGACATTCAAGAATTCTTCTCAGGCGGTACCTGATAATTGCAAAGGTGATTATGTAATCCCTATATACAATCGCACACCAAAGTCTGATGAAAGTTGGATAGATTGTGGTCCATGAATATAAATTTTACAAAAAAAATACAATATTAAAAAATAAATTCATATAAGTGTATACATTCTAGTATGGATGAAATATGCTCTGATATGAATTTATTAAAAGTTGAAGAACCGGAATACGATAATAACACGTTGAAATTAAAAGAAGATCTTAACACGTTTATGAGAGAAATAGTAAAAAAGGGAACATATGATGTAGATGTATATGATTTGTGTGTAAATTGTGGTCATGATCTTACATGGGACGTTCAATACACTGTCCGCGAAATAGATATATACTGGTTACAAACGGAAGGATTTGAATATTATCTTAAAACTATGCATCAATACATTTGTCTAAATAATGACGAATCATATAATAAGGCGTTAGAATTATTTCATAAACTACTTGAATTATTTACACTAACAGTGGAATAATTTATTAAACAAGTATAAATACATAATATATATATATTTACATTTAGATGTCTATTAATCTAATTACTGGGTGTATGTTTTCAGGGAAAACATCGCGGTTAATACATATAGCTAAAAATTGTAAAAAAGATAATCTTAAAGTAATTGTTATAAATTATATAGGTGATACTAGATATTCAAATTCTGATAAGATAACTACACATGATGGAATTTCAATGGATTGTAAACCATGTGGAAAAGATTTAATTGATGTTCTTATTAAGAGCAGTGTTTTGACAGCTGATGTGATATGTATAAATGAAGGGCAATTCTTTGATAATCTTGTAGAGTTTTGTAATATCTATGCTTCTTTGGGGAAAGAAATACATGTATGTGGACTAGATGGAGATTATCTAAAAAGACCCTTTGGAGAAATTTTAGATTTGATACCTCATTGCGATAAGGTTATAAAACTTAGCGCAGAATGTTCTTGTGGAAACCCCGCTAATTTTACAAAAAAAATAGAGAATACGCCGGATTTGATACACATCGGTTCTCATGAAATGTATTCCCCCGTTTGTAGAAAATGTTATGACAATTGATTTAAAAAATAAATAAATAAATTGTAAATTGTAAATTGTAATGGCGGAATCAGATGCGAAACTTATTGAGTTGGAAACTAAACTAGATGAAATCATGAAAAAATTGGAAAGAATTGAAGAAGGTACTTATAGAATGTCTAAACACATCGAGTTCATCGAGAGTGTTTATGGGACAATAAGCACACCAATGTATTGGATGTGTAATAAAGTAAATAGATTAAGGGGAGAAATCAAAGACATCCCTCCACCGGTTATAGAAAGTGAACAAAATAAAGACATTAATGTTTTAGAACAGGATTAATTACTAAAAAAAATACAACTTAAAATTAAATTACATAATATTACAATATAAGGCGTAATGAATATCAAAAAGTTTCTCGTGTGTAAAATGACCGATAAGTTTCCTGAAGAAATTAATCAGATTATATGGGAAAATGTAAAAAATACGGCTGCAACACAAATAGCTAATATGTATTACTATAAAGTTTCTAAAAATAGTGATATATTTCTCCAATTACTACGTATGGCTGATTATGACTTAGAAATTACTGAAGATGGAGAAACTGAATTGTATCAACTACCAATTAATTGGGCATCTGAACTATCTGACAATCACGATTTAAATAATTCAACTCCATACGCTAGCGAATGGAGTGTTGATCTAAAAACATCCGAAAAACAAAGAATTGCAAAATTTGTAAAATATTGTAAAAAGAACATAACATATAATTATATTCAAGAACCTGGTGCGTGGTTGGATGCTTTAAGAACTATTAGAGAAATATTTTTAATAATAGATTTTCACCCATCTAAACAGAATCAACAGGTTGACGATTCTTTTTGGCACGATCTTAAATACATCTTAGATAAGGTAAGGTTTGAAAATCCATTGTATAGACAGTGGATGATACATGGGACTGGAGTAATGTGGTGGGATTACTAAATTACAATACATTACATTACAATACATTACAATACATTACAATACATTACAATACAATACAATACAATCTAATCATTAACCCTAGGGTTAAAATAAATACGTTATTTGTTAAATAAAAATATTTATTTAAGATAAATGACAAAAATAGAGGATAAGGATCTAACACAATTGATTGTAATTATTCTAGCAATGGGAGCTTTTGCACTTTTCCTATCTCGATGGATGAGTTCTCAAGAGGCTAGTGCAGCTCAAGAGTATGTTGATGCTTTAGATGATAGCAGTATAGAACGTGATAATTTAGGAATGGGGGCTGTTGTTAAAGATTTACTATCTAAAATAAGATCACTTGAACGAGATAAATCCGTAAATAATGATAAAATTTCTGCCCTACAGAGACAGGCTGCTATTGAGCTAGAGCAATCTAAATTTCTTACATCTAATGTATTAAAGTCTACCACGGCTTAATAACTTAAACGAAATTTATGTTAAATATTATTAAAAAATAAATATATTTATTAATAATAATTATGACAAAAAACACAGAAGACGCCTTAAAAACATTAACTAATAATTCTTTAGCTAAAATACAAAATGACAAGTATGATATTATGGAGATTAAGAATAAGATTAGACTAGAAAAACGTTCTTCATGGTTAGACCTAACCATCGGAAATAAAGAAAAATCCGAAGGGGGTATAGAAAAAGTTCATCAACATTCAAACGGTAATAGTTATTTTCATATTACTCAGAGTTATTATAATAATGTAATATCAGGGACACAGCCAACAGCTGATGTCCCTATAGTACACGGTGATATGTTATATACCAATCCAGATGGTATGAAAACATTAGGGCATATGAGATTTTGGGATATGTCGACGACCAAAGATGACGACGAGTTGATAGTTAACGGGGGATTTCCTAAAACCGGTTTGTCGGGTAGATGGGAAGATCTTGAGTATCTTATTGAAAATTCTCGGTTTAAAGAAGGCGGAACCCTGTATAAAGGGGGTAAGGGCGGCGACTGGAAGACATACCCACCACTTGACGAAATGGAATGTTCTGCGAGCTATGGTGGTAACGACTCTCATAACGGCAGGTACACTTGTGGTCAGAGTGCTGGTGCTTGTGTTGGCTACGTACACAACGAATCCTGGGGAAAATGCGCCCCTGGACCTCCCGGCGATCGCGCAGCCGCCGAAGGGGAAGCTTGTAATTTTCATCATTCAAGTTTACATGCACATGGTGAAGGTAAACCTATTTACCAATTATGTGGTGCTGAAGCACCTAGATGCGACATGTGGGGAAACCAAACCTCTGGTAAATGTGTAAAAATTGAAATAATGGATAACTACCACCCTAACAAAAATGTTACCCATGGCCGAAAGAAAGACTATACTACCCTTTACCAATGTCCATTGGGTATGAATGGTCCTGGGTGCAACAACCAGACGGGCGGGGTAGCTTCGCGACAGGGTACAGACCCTAAATGCAAAATAGGTTACTATTTGTATTGTTATGGTGACCCTAACCCCCCGGAGGACCGGCGCACATACAGTTCTAAATATCCTGACGAAGAAGGCTACCCCGTTTGGAGTTCTATGTTAGATAATGGTAGAGGGTGGGCCGCGGGCGGGAGTGATGAAAATCAATGGGTAATACTGTATTTAGGTATTCCACGTAATGTAAGGAGGATTATCACACAAGGAAGAAGCGATCATGCTCAATATGTTACAGAGTATAAAGTTCAGTACAAAGAAAAAGAAGAGGACACCTGGATTGATGTGAAGAATATACAAGGGTCACTTATATTTACTGGAAATCGTTCCTATGGGGACGAAAATGTATCAAACGAACTTCAAGTCCCTGTATTCGCATCATATATAAAAATCATTCCAGTTTCTTGGCAAGGTCATATAACTATGAGAGTCGGAGTTGACGGTAATGTTCCAGAAGGAAAGTCCGGGATAGTTGCTTATGGAGGAACATCTGTGGATGTAGACTCGGAGTACACAACTACTATGTCTTCTTCGGGGTCCACATTAAAAGAGTGGTCAGATAATGTAGTTAAAAAAACTTTAGCCCTGTCCGCTGCGGCGGCTAGTTGTACAGATGACGAAGGCTGGCAGGCCCAGGCTCCGAGGCTCTGTACTAATGGCGCACCCGGTCAAAGTAATTTTAATTCTTGTACAGCCAAGGAAGATATGTGGATTGATTTGAAAACTAATCCAGTTTTAAGACATTTCGTAGAAGCATGGAAAGGAGAGGAAATGCAACCATTATCTGTATCTAAATATATGACATCACCTAATTTAATAAATAATCCAAATGGGATAGGATGGTTAAGAATACCCACGACACCAACTAATTTACTCAGAGGTACTTGGGGTTCCGAACCAGGTGATGCCAATCATAGCAATAACTATCCAAGGGAGAAGAATGTTGATTATAATATTGACGGAAGTCATTTACTTACTATGTTAGTAGTGAGAAAATTTAGCTCGGACGAATCTAAGAAAATTTACGATGCATTACAAAACCAGACAGATATCAATCCTCCTCGCGATCAAAAAACTGTTCAGGGACGTAATTTTATTTTTACAAGAGAAGGTCATATATCTTTCATACCTCCAGGAGGAACACAGGCTGATCAAATTAAATATTTAAATCCGTATATCAATATAGAACATGATATTATAGACGGACAGGATGAAGCGGGAGGTAAGACAAATAGTGCATCATTGAGTAAATCTGATCCGTTACATATTGATTCAGAACAAACAAATACAATGGCCGGTAATGGAATAAACGGGATTGGTAAATTTAGTGGATACCCGTTAGGCAGAAAAGGGATAGAACTGATATATGCAATGGGTCCTAAGGTTGTTATGAACAGGGCTTTAAATTACATTTTATATACACCTGCAGATGAAAATGATTTAATTGACACAGAAACCAAATTCGTTGATAATGATAAGGCATTAGAATCTATAGGGCGTTCTAGATACTACTTACTTTATAACCCTATCCATACTATTGATTTTAGGAGATTTTTTCAATCTCATTTACAGGTAAATGCTGTGGGAAAGGAGTTTCCAGATAGTGTATTGGGTTATACAAAGCCTTCGGTGTCAACTCCTTATTCGGCTCCATCTACTAAAGTTCACGACCCAGCTGGGTGTAGAGATTATATAGAAGTTCCTGCCTATAAAACCATTATAGCAAAATATTGCAATGCTTTTCAAGTTACAGGACTGTTGAATGGTTCGGGGAAACGTCATGTAAAACATTATGCAGATCCTCTATGTCCTTTTGCTATGGGCAGTGATAGCTCCTTTCATGCGTTTGTAACCAATTCAAATGTAACTCACCAGTCTACGCGAGAGGATTATTATAGATTAAAGCGTAGTAGTTCAGCATATTATTCTGTGGTAGTCGGGAATGATAGAATGGATGCCGCTCACCGCAACTCACTTTTTACATCACAAATATGGGCATGCCCTGGACACGGGGCTACCTCTACGGAGTCTCAAGAGAATGATAATATACAGGGGTGGATGTTAGAATCGAAAATGTTAGAACCCGATGGTAAATCGTTTATTAAAGATATTGTTAATAGCATTGTAAATGAAAGCAGTTTCGCAATCGAAGGAAAGAAAAGATCAATTAGTAGAATTCCATCTTATAAGACCGCCGATGATGATACTTTACAAAAGATGACTTCTTCTGAACTTAAAGAATATTTAACAAGTGATTCTGAAAAGTGGGGGGGTCCTATATGTGCGAATCCCGTGACACAAATCAATGTATGTTCAAGTACAGTAACTGTAGGCGGTAATGTAAATAATAGTAGCACCGAACAGACAAATATATGCGGCGGAGGAGGCGCTACAGAGGAGGATGAGGAAGCAGAGGCCGCCGCCGCCACTGCCGCCGCCGCCGCTGATGCGGGGACGGTGACCGACCCCGATGAGTCTAAACTTGAATGTCAAAAACTTACAAAGGTACCAAAGTGTGCAAAATATGGTATACCAGATAGTGATGCTGTTGATAAGATAATTGACGGAAAGACTATTTGGACAGCATGCTGTTTACACTCTAATGGTATTGATATGATAGATTGTCGAGAGGAAGAAAATGGATCATGTGAGACAGTTAGTGGTACTATGGTCAATCCTCCGGAAGAAGGTTCAACCCAACAAGGAGTTACAGCTGCTACATTAAGTACATCATTGAGTAATTTATCTACAAGAATAAATAAAGCTGCAAATGTGGCAGAGACTGCTAAAAATGCATACCCAGATGACACCTCAATAATAGAGAAAGCTGAATTAGTTATAAGCACGACCAATGAACTTATAACAACTGTCGATTCAATAAGAAGTGAAATAGAAACTTTAGATACAACAGGGAGAAAAGTTACGGTTGAACGGAGCATCGGAACTTTGTCAGATAATGTAATAGATTTAGAAGTAATCGAACAAGACTTAGTTAAAATAATAAAAGATAATTATCTCTTCGGTCAGAAGAAAATGTACGTGTTAGGGGCTGGTGGAGCTATTGTTTTATTAATTATCTTATTCCTTTTCATGAGAGGGGGGAAAAAGGGTGGAGGAGGGGGTGGAGGTCCTTACTATGGGGGACAAATGGGTCCACGCGGACCTCCGCAGTATTAATTAGTCGATGACCTCTAACGAAGGAAAAAGTGAATGTAAACATTCCAAAATAAAAATAAAATAATAATATAAACTAAAAGTAAATATGTCGACAGATGCAGAAGAAGATAAAATTACCACAGCTATTAGAGAAATGGGGGCGATGGATGGTATTCAATCAACAACGCAAGGTTGTCCAGTAATGCCCCCAGATCAACCTTATAACCCAGATGATTCACTTGAATACGCCGTAAAAGCGGCCAAAGCTATGGGTATGGACCAGACATGTGTAGATGTAGCTAAAAATATTTCAGATAAGACATTTAAGTCGGATAGCGCCAGTGGTGCTATGGTTATTGTTACGCCTATGGGAGGGGGTGGAGGTGGATTCCAGTCTTCAAGTAACGAGACCAATACATTTACTGACACTACTATGACTACATCTGGTTGTCAAAAAATTTCCAATACAATGAACCAAATGAAAATGGAAGAGGTAAGTATGACATGTAACATGAATAAAACATTAAGCGAACTAAGTGGTTCTGCTATCGGTAGTAATAATTTATTAATAGAATTGATGGATCCCAGTGGTCCAGCGGCAGCACTTATATCCCAAAGGATCCAAGAATTAAACGGAAATCTTCTCAAAGCTTCAGCCGCCGTCGCGACGGCTTCCAATACAGACAACGAGACCGATGTAATATCGAGAATAGCAATGGCGAACCCGCCTATTAGCGATGCGATGGCGGAACTAGCATATGATGCTATTAATTCATTGTTGCAAAAAAAACTAGATGCACTCACAGCTGTTGTAGATATGAATAGACAGGCTCTCGATGATTATCAAGCCGGTAATCCACTTAATTCATCTATAATAGATTCCAATATCGTACAGGAAATTAATTCAAAAATGAAACTCGCTTCGAAACAAGACATCGATGTAACAGCTAAAACAGTAATGAAACAAAGTATGTCAAGATTAGCAACGTCGGTCGCTCTTGACCAAATAAACACAGATATTGGTCCAGGAGGTGCTCGGGACGCTGCTAGGGAAATGGTTACAAACCAGGTTGAAAAAAAGATGGTAGACGAAAATACCAATATAGAAGAAACTATCACTAAGAATAGTATGACAGTAGAAAGTGGTAATAACGTCGTTTTGAGAATGAAAGGAGATCTAATCGGCACTGATATTTCTCAGTCTATTACTTCTCAGGTTTCGGTAACTGTTCAACAGAGTATTAAAAAATCAGTAGAAATTGGAAAAGAGGTTGCAACCCAAATTATAACCGAAACAGTAGAAACTAATATAGAAGACCGAACGTCGGGGGGTATTGATAGAATTGTAGCAGCGGCGTCCGCGAACGACGCTGATCTCATAGCAGCCAATAAAGCAGAGGGGTTAGGTGATATAATGCAGAAAACGGGCGAGGGCATTGGTTCAGCCGCTGAGGGTATTGGTAGTGGCATTGGTAATGCCGCTGAGGGTGTTGGTGGTGGCGTTGGAAAAGCCGCCGAGGGTGTAGGTAAGGGCGTTGGTTCAGCACTTGGAGGCGCCATGATTCCTTTTATAATAATTGGGGTTCTTCTAATAGGAGGATTTTTCTTATTCCCTAAACTTATCCCACAAATTGCTGCAATGTCAGGTATGAGTCCTACTATGATAAAAATCGCAGGAGGCGTCGCAGTTGCTGTTATAGTTGGTCTTATTGTATTTTTTTATATTGTACCAGCTTTTAGTGGTGGAAGTAAAGAAAGTCGCCGCCGCCCTGCTGTAAATGATAAATATTATATACGAGCCCCTGCGCAGAGAATGCTTCCAGTTAATACACAGGCTATACAGAGTCCCCATGTTAGAGTAGAGTCTCGTAATTTCAAGGACAATAGATATGCTAGAGTAGAGCCTCGTAATTTCAAGGGTGATAGATCTGCTAGAAAAATTCCTTCTTATAAAAAAATAAATAATTATTTCAGATCTCCTACTGAAAGGGTTCATAATACAAAATACACGATTAACAAAGAATCAATGAATATTTCGACCGTTCATAATCCATCTTATCATTTTCAGAATAAAGTAGAAGATAAAGCCGTAATGTATAGTAAAAAATCTGCGTACAAAAACAATTTATAATTAAATTAATATAATATAATATAATTTAATGGATTTGAAAATATTTTTATTTGTAATTTTATTACTTATATTAATAACGATAAGCATTATATTAAATATAAACGAACTTATGAATGAACATTATAATGTAAATAAAAATTGCTGTAGTTGTAGCGTAAAATTAAATTAAAATTTAGTTTTAATCATTTTAATTAAATGTATTATTTATTCATTTATAGAAATAATACATTTAATTATATAATAGATGAAGGTAATTACTAGAAGTGGTCAGAAAGAACCTGTTAAATTTGATCTTATTACTAATAAGATAGAGCGGCTTGCATCGGAGTGTAAAGATTATACAACACTTGGTATTCCATGGAAAAAATTAAATGTAGACCCTGTTTTTATAGCCCAGAAAATCTGTAGTCTTATTTATGATGGGATTACTACAACACAACTCGACGATTTTTCGGCTAGTTTTGCAGCAACTCTATTTAAAAATGAACCTGATTATTTAATCCTTGCTAGCAGAATTGCTATTAATAATCATCATAAAAACAATAAAGTTACATTTAATAAATTGTGTAATAAATTGTATGAAACTGGGATTCTTAGTGAAGAATTTATTAATTATGTAAACGAGGAAGACAATTGTAATTTTTTTGAAGAGAGTATCTTTGAACAAAGAGATTATAATATATCCTATTTTGGTTTTAAATCCCTTGAGAAGTCGTATCTACTGAAAACAAAAGATGGTTATCAAGAAACTCCTCAGCATCTTTTTATGAGAGTAGCTATTGCTATTCATATGGGAAATAACGATATGATTAAAAAGGTTTATGATTCTCTGAGTGAAAAGTATTATACACACGCTACACCAACCCTTTTTAATGCAGGAACTAATTATCAACAATTGAGTTCCTGTTTTCTTCTAGGAACAGAAGATTCTGTAGAAGGACTGTATAAAACCGCTGCAGATATGGCTAAAATTTCTAAGTGGGCTGGGGGTATTGGAGTACACATTAGTAACGTAAGAGCTAAAGACTCTCATATTAACAAAACAGGTGGAAAGAGTAATGGTATAATGCCACTTCTTAAGGTGTACAACGATATCTCTAGACATATAAATCAAAGTGGAAAACGAAATGGATCATTTGCTGTATATATCGAGCCATGGCATGCTGACATTTACGATTTTCTAGATGCTAAGAAAAACAACGGAGTTGAAGAAATGAGAGCCAGGGATCTTTTTTATGCACTATGGATTCCGGATCTTTTTATGAAAAGAGTGGAAACAGATGGAATGTGGTCTCTAATGTGTCCTAATGAATGTAAAGGTCTTAATGATGTTCATAGTGAAGAATTTGAAAAGTTGTACATTAAATATGAAACTAATAAATTGTATCGTAAGCAAATTAAGGCTAAAGAACTTTGGGAACGAATAATTAATACTCAAATCGAAACCGGTCTTCCTTACATTCTATACAAAGATGCTGTTAATAGGAAATCAAATCAAAAAAATTACGGTATTATCAAAAGTAGTAATTTGTGTACTGAAATTGTGGAATACTCAGATTCAAATGAGACAGCTGTATGCAATCTTGCTAGTATTTGTCTACCTAAATACGTTACCGACAAGGAGACTGACATTGATTATACTCTATTGTATGAAAAAACAAAAGAAATTGTAATTAATTTAAATAGTATTATTAATGTTAATTCTTACCCCACTTCGGAATCTAAAATGTCTAATATGCGTCATAGACCGATTGGAATTGGTGTACAGGGTCTCGCAGATCTTTTTATGATTCTTAAAATACCTTACGATTCTGATGAAGCCAGGGCTATAAACCGAAAGATATTTGAATGTATTTATTATGCATCTCTTGAACAATCAATGGAACTTTCAAAAAAATTTGGACCATATGAAACATTCAAAGGTTCCCCTGCTAGTCAAGGGATCTTACAATTTGATATGTGGGAAACTTTTAGTTCTCCATCGCTTTATACTAAAGAAATTTGGGATGAACTAAAGGAGAATATTAAAACACATGGAATTCGAAATAGTCTGCTTGTAGCTCCTATGCCTACGGCTTCTACTGCACAAATTATGGGTAATAATGAATCTTTTGAACCATATACATCAAACTTGTATACTAGAGCAGTTCTTTCTGGTAATTATGTTATTGTCAATAATCATCTTATAAACGAATTAAAGAATAGAAAATTGTTTAGTAATGAACTTATTGAAAAAATAATGCTTAACAAGGGTTCTGTTCAAAACTTAGATCTTCCAAATGATATTGAACAAGTATATAAGACTTCTTGGGAACTTTCACAAAAATCTATTATTCAACTTGCCATTGATAGAGGACCTTTTATCTGTCAAAGTCAGAGTCTAAATTTATTTGTAAACCCTCCTACTCCTAAAATTATTCATTCTATTCACTTTTATGGCTGGAAAAATGGTCTTAAAACAGGTTCTTATTACATCAGAAGTAAGTCAATTCTGGATAATCAAAATTTTTCAACGGATGTTAAAAAAGAAAGTAATTCTAATTCTAATTCTAATTCTAATTCTAAATTTAGCGAATGCTTATCTTGCAGTTCTTAAAAATCTTGCATAGAATATAGCTAATGCTATAATAAACACAAAGAAAGACAATGTATTAAAAAATTTACGCCAAGATGGTTTATAAGGAGTTTTTTTCTCTATAAACTGATCTATAAATTTATCAAGTTTGGGCGATGTTTTACCTAATTTTTCATTTACATAATTATGAAAATCCCATGTCCATTTTAATAAAGAATCACGGTCGTTAAGTATTTTATTCCATTCAAAATCGCTTATCAAATTAACGTAATTAATTGCATCATTTGAACATTTATCGCAAGGTAATACATTTACATAATTCATGAAAAAATTCTTATAAGAATTTTTGTCTAATTCATTAGGAGATTTAGGATATCCAAATGCTGTAAAATGTAATGTATCCCAGAAAATTGGACCCCAGACATCAGGGTTTATGTTTGTTTTACCAGATAGTTTCATTTATTAATAATAATATATTATAATTTAAATTGTTATTTAAAAGCGTGATTTATATTATAATATATTGTGATGGAATTGAAATGTAAATGGTCATTATATTTACATTATAAAGATTTGGGAAGATTTTATAATGATAATATCGAAAAATTAATGGACATATCTGATGTGGAAACATTTTGGAGAACATTTAATAATATTCCAAAAATTTATGATATATTTTCAGATGGAATTTCAACTAAAATAATAAAAAGAGTAAATGCAACACCTTGTGCATATTCATTTTTTAAAAATGACATATTTCCATGTTGGGAAGACCCATTGAATACTAATGGATTTGAGTATTCTATTAAAAATGGAACAGATTTAAAAAAATTACACAATGAATGGATAGATTGTATATTACATCTAATTGGAGATCCAGATGACATCTTAAGTCATATAAATGGCATCCGAGTTGTAGATTGCACTAAGTACACCAGTGTTTTATATAGAATGGAATTATGGATAGACGATGAAAAATATAAATCTGATATCGAAAAGGTAATAAAAAATAAATTTAAATTGGGTGAATATAAATTACTTTATAGATCTCATAAAAACATTAAAGAAACGATATAAAAGAACTATACATATATATTATATAATTTAATGGATCTTGAAGAAGAAGTTAATGTAATTGATACACGATTTGAAAGAATGGAAGAAATTTTGAATAAAATGGATTCACGTTTTGAAAATCTCGAGTCTAAATTTGAAAACTTAGAAGAAAGACTAGAAGGTATAGAACTAAATATGTCACCTCTATTAGATTTACTCAATACACTGATTAAGAATAATATATCAGTTGATACTCTAGAAGAAGAACCTGAAAAAAAACAAGAATATAAACCAGAATTAGCGTATCGTGTAGATGGAGAAAATATTTACATTTATGGAACAAAGACTTACGACAATAGAAGTTTAATTAAGTCTGTATTTAAAAATGCAAACTGGTCAAAAGAGAACTCTGCTTGGACTTTTAAAGTTTTCGATAATTATGAAGACACAATAACTGAATTTTTTCCCAACATTATTAAGGGTCAATAGTAAAAACATTTATTTTACATTTCCCTGTACCAACTTCAAAACCTTTAACTTTTCTAATCCGAGGATCTTTATGACAATAATAAAACACAGTTCTTTTCTTTAGATTTAGTCTCTTAGAAAGTGTTTTAATCGAAAGTTTTACCCCAGTACTGTTTTCCAGATATACATAGACAGGATTCATTATACAATATAATATAATAAGTTATAGAATTTATCTTTAAATTATTATGTTTTATTATATTAAACAAAATAAATTATGGGAAATACATCGTCGTCTTATAAAGCACCTGTCTCTACCGCCGTTCCGGCTAAAAAGAAGAAAACTCCTTGGTATGAAAAAATAAATCAGAATATAGACTGGGAAGATATGTTTTATGGAAAGAAAGTAATAAAATTGTCTCTAAAACAGTTACAGAAAATAGCTAGGCGCGTTAAAGTTAGTGTTTATAAGATGCGTAAAAATGGTATAGGGTACACTAAGACTCCTTTAACAAAGAAAGCTCTGAAGGCTAGATTATCTAGGGCTCGAATTTCGTATAAAAAAAAATAAATACATATTATAAAATAAAATGAGTATACTTACATCTGCGAAATTAGCAGCGGGATCGGGGGCAGCAAGAATGGCTGCTAAAGTAGAAGCCAGTGCAGCAGCAGCTAAACAAAGGGCCGAGGCAACGGCAGCTAAAGCAAAGGCTCAGGCTGAGGCGGCGGTTGCAAAAAAGGCGGCCGAAGCCGCTGCTAAACTAAAAGCTAAGTTAGATAAAGCTAGAAAAGCAGCTGAATATAAACTGGGTATCATGGAAGCACAAGCAAAGCATTACCAAAAAGTTGCCGATGAAATAAAACAGAATATTGCATCCAATAATTTAAATGAGTATATGAAATTCGGTTCACCGGGGAGACGAAAGAGAACTAATAAGAGGAAAAATAAAATTTCTGGAACAACTCTAAAACAGCTACAGAATTTAGCAAGACGTAATAGAGTTAGTATCTACAAGATGCGTAAAGATGGTAGAGGATATACTAAGATGCCTTTAACAAAAAAAGCTCTAAAGACTCGTTTATCCCGGGCTCGTGTTTCATACAAAAATCTTAAGGTACCTAGATCTAGAACCAGACCTAGAGCTATATCAAGGAAGCGTTACATAAGTAGGTCACCTGTACGTACAATGGCTCTAAATCCCATACGAGGATGTCCAGTAGGTAAATACAAGGACCCGGCAACTGGTAGATGTAAAACAATACCTAAATGGGAAGATCTTGATGAACTAGATTCAGTTAACTTTAACTGGAATTCTAACAGGGCATTTGGTAATCGTCCTTTAAGTAGACAAATGTACGGACATAGTTGTTTCGGTGATGTACCATGTGATTGTGGACTTTAATTTAATCTAATTAATTAATTATAAAAAAAAATAAATTACTTATATTAAAATAAATATGGATCTTATTATGGATGGACTCGAATCTATCCCAGGTGAGCTTGGGATGGAATTTGGAAAGAGAAAGCTAAAGATGACTAAATCGGCTATCGCGGCCCGTCGCGCATACCGTCGTAGAACCAGGGGTTCGCCCAAGCGTAGACGTTCGCGTTCGCCCGTTCGTCGTAGACGTTCGCGTTCGCCCGTTCGTCGTAGACGTTCGCGTTCGCCCGTTCGTCGTAGACGTTCGCGTTCGCCCGTTCGTCGTAGACGTTCGCGTTCGCCTGTTCGTCGTAGACGTTCGCGTTCGCCCGTTCGTAGACGCAGAACAAGTGTGTCGCAGAGAACATACGGTAACATTCCTCTAAGCATGCAGAACGACTCTGATCTTTCGGTATTCGGAGGACCTATGTATGATAGAATGATGGGTAGAGCGAGAAATTTTAAAACTGGTATGTATAATCGACTTTCCCCAATAAGAGATAGAATTAGTAAAGGATTATCCCCTATCAGAGACAGGGTACGTAGATTATCACCAAGGAGATCGAGATACGGTAGAAAGCTAAAGATGACTAAGTCGGCTATTGCGGCTCGCCGTGCTTACCGTCGCAGAACTTCTCCTCGTAGACGTTCGCCAATTCGCAGACGTAGAGTTAGCCCACGTCGTGGAAGAAAGATGTCCAAGAGAGTCATCTACGCCAATGCTAAGAAAGCTATGAGACTTCACCACAGGACCGGTATATCACTAAAGGCTGCCTGGAGAAAGGTTCTAGGTAACAAGAGATCCAGATTTGGAGAAGATTTTGAAAACATTCTAGGTCTATCTGAGTTCGGTATGGCCACTGTCTGCAGACCTGGTTACTCGCCCAATCGTAGATGGAGAGCTGGAAAGGGTCGCGGTCAGAAAAGATGTGTAAAAGACAAGACTAAGAAGATTACTCTAAGTGAGCTACAGGCTGTTGCTCGTAAGAACGGCGTTCAGATTTACAAAGCTCGTAAGGGTGGGAGTGGTTACACTAAAACACCTGTAACTGCTAAGGCTCTTAAGGCTAGACTCTCCAGAGCCAGGGTTTCTTACAACTACGGTCGTAAGGGTCCTGGTATCTCGTATGTCTAGACTGAAAATGAAATTCATTTAAATGAAATGAAATAAATTTAATTATTATATAAAATAAATTGAATTAAAAAGATATTTTATATAATAGTACATTGTAAATGGAACCTCTTCTTGCCGAAACTTCTAACAGATATGTTTTATATCCAATTGTATGGACTGATGTATGGAATGAATATAAAAAACACCAACAAGCTTTTTGGACGGCCGAAGAGATTGATTTCTCAGCAGATACACAAGACTGGGAAAAACTCACAGATAATGAAAGATTTTTCATTTCAAATGTATTGTCCTTTTTTGCCGGTTCTGATGGTATTATATTTGAAAATCTTTCTATAAACTTCATTCAAGAAATCAAGGTTCCTGAAATTAGAGCTTATTACGGATGGCAGGCCGCCATGGAAACAATTCATTCAGAGACTTATGCTCTTATGATTGATACATACATATCTAATCAGGATGAAAAGATTAGGCTTCTAAACGGTATTAAAGAGGTGTCTGGTGTAAAGAAAAAGGCTGATTGGGCTCAGAGGTGGCTAAATAGTGAAATACCTTTTGCTAAGAGACTTGTAGCATTTACAATTGTAGAAGGTCTTTTCTTTGCCGGTTCTTTCTGTGCTATATTTTGGCTTAAGTATGTAAAGGGTCTTATGACAAAGGCTCTTGGAAAAAGTAATGAACTTATTGCCCGTGATGAATCTCTACATGCAGATTTTGGTGTACTTTTGTACAGTTACATAGAGAATAAATTGTCTGTTGATGAAATTAATGAAATGTTTACAACCGCGGTAGACATTGAAAAGGAGTTCATTTGCGATTCGTTTTCATGTGATCTAATTGGTATGAATGCCAATTCCATGAAGACTTACATCGAGTTCCAGGCTGATCGTCTTATTCAAAAGATGGGTTATCCGAAGATATATAATGTAAAATGTCCATTTGAGTTTATGGACACGATTTCACTGGATGGCAAGAGTAATTTCTTTGAACAGCGCGTTACTGATTACAATCGCCCCGAACAAATCACGGATAAGGAACTAGAAATCCTTGATGATTTCTAATATATGAATGTAAATGTGAAATGAAACGTTATATAGAATAAAAATGAAAATGACAATACATTACATAATTTGTATTGCCATTTGTATTTTTGTTTTTATTTTTTTTTTGAATTGTTTAATGTATTTATTCTCTTTTGTGAATGTACATTCGGCCAGAGGGATTATCTACACACCAAGACGCTTTATCATTGTGTCCATACTGATGATCACAGCCATCGTCGTTGAGCCAGTGATCCCTGGCGTTGGCGGCCTCATCCGTCTCATTGGAATTGAATGCGCGGCCCAGGGGGTTGATTACTTTTATACCGATGCGCTGGCCGTTGCTGATCTTTTTATCTAGGGTATCGCGCAACGCGTTCATTGAATTACCTTTCTTAAACTTCTTGATGTCATCTTCTATGGCTTGTACTCTTGTGTTTTTCGCAAAATCACGATGTACTGCGACGATCTCGTTGTATCGATCGCGATTCCAGTTGTCGAGATCAGTGCGAAGCTTTGAAAGCTCTTCTGAAATTACAGCTTCTCTATCTCCAACACCCTGATTAAGACCCTGTAAACTCTTCGAAACAAAAGATATTTCTCCAGAATCCTGATCAACAACCATTAATTTCTGTTTTGTTGGATCACGGTTCCCAGACGCGGTTAATACAAAACTTTTTTCACTTGAAGTCATTAAAAATATTACATATATAATCACAGAAATTGTACCGATGACAAGAAAAGCTTTGAGTCGTTGGTCCATACTTATTTAATGTAATGTAATGTTTTTTATTTTGTATTTTTTATTTTGTATTTTTTATTTTTTTTCAGGGCGCGTCGGGCGCGCGACGACCGTCGTCTACTTTGACAATATGCATTGCATTGTAAGCCTTGTCGTAGCACCAAGACGCTTTATCATTGTCTCCATACAGATTGTCACAGCCATCGTCGATAAGGTAATAATTTTTATTATCCTTTCTGGCGTATACGTAGATGCGGTTACCGTGGTAAATAGTCCTTCCAGCGAGTTCCCAATATACACTATCTATATCTTCTACTCTCTTTCTAAGCCTTCCTAATATTCCATCATTTCCATCGTGATTCGTGTAGGCTTTATGCCTGTCGGTCAGTCCAGAGGCGGTTCCAGAATAGTTATTTCCTAAAATAGTCTTTAATTTACGATTGATCTCGTTTATCTCTTGTGATATTTTAGCTAGTGCGCCACCATTGGCTTCCTTTGTGTATCCCCCGTAGTTAGTCATGTTGTCACCTAATAAGTTCTTTAGAGCATCTGAAACTTGAGTTTCTCTATCTGCAACACCCTGATTAAGACCCTGTAAACTCTTCGAAACAAAAGATATTTCTCCAGAATCCTGATCAACAACCATTAATTTCTGTTTTGTTGGATCACGGTTCCCAGACGCGGTTAATACAAAACTTTTTTCACTTGAAGTCATTAAAAATATTACATATATAATCACAGAAATTGTACCGATGACAAGAAAAGCTTTGAGTTGTTGGTTCATACTTATTTAATATAATGTAATGTTTTTTATTTTTTTAATTTTTCCATATTCTCATCGTCGAGTTCTTTAACGAAGACAGAACCCTCGATGCCCATGTGTGCAGCCACTGCCGACCCCTTCGCCACCGGCGGCGGAGAGGTTACCATTCCATACATCTAACACGCGGTTGTTCCCTTGGTTATCGGTCACTTGAAGTTGGTATGATCTTCCTTTCACAAGGTAGTTACCAGTATTTTGTTTTTTAGCCAACTCTCCATCTACGTATGTGTTTGTCGCATAATTCTTCTTGATCTCGTTTATCTCATGTGCTATTTTAGCTAGTGCGCCACCATTGGCTTCCTTTGTGTATCCCCCGTAGTTAGTCATGTTGTCACCTAATAAGTTCTTTAGAGCATCTGAAACTTGAGTTTCTCTATCTGCAACACCCTGATTAAGA
>Ga0209666_1000671_pt1 | contig 26081 bp, 12 predicted proteins | sample SaaInlV_125m_DNA_FD_184679 | JGI IMG/M metagenome (GOLD analysis project Ga0209666, IMG submission 184679) | Marine microbial communities from expanding oxygen minimum zones in the Saanich Inlet - Saanich Inlet SI037_S3LV_10m_DNA (SPAdes)... | ecosystem: Environmental > Aquatic > Marine >...
GCACCCGCCGTCTTTGTCGCGCCGCACCAACCTCAACGCCGCGACGTGCCCGTCGGCGAGGTCCATGACGTGGATGTAGTCGCGCTTGCCGGTGCCGTCGGGGGTGGGGTAGTCGTCGCCGTACACGGAAAGCTGCGGCCTGCGACCCACAGCCACCTGCTGCACGAACGGCATCAGGTTGTTGGGGATGCCCTTGGGGTCCTCGCCGATTCGACCGCTCGGATGCGCGCCCACCGGGTTGAAGTAGCGCAGGAGCACGACTTGCCACGACGCGTCAGACGCCTGCAGGTCAGTCAGCATGTGCTCGATGAAGAGCTTAGTGCGCCCGTACGGGTTGAGCGCGGCGGTGGGAAAGTCCTCCGTGCACGGCACGGTGGCGGGCTCGCCGTACACCGTCGCGGAGGAGGAGAAGATGATGGACTTGCACCCCGCCTTCTCCATCGCCGCGACGAGCGTCACGGTGCCCGAGATGTTGTTGCTGTAGTACCGCATCGGCTTAGACACGGACTCGCCCACCGCCTTGAGGCCGGCGAAGTGGATCACCGCGTCCACCTTCTGCGCGGCGAAAGCCTTGTCCAGGCCGGCGGCGTCCAGGATGTCGCACTCGTGGAAAGACAGGTTAGCCGCCTTGTCAGGGCAGAGCTCCTTGACGCGGCGGAGCGACTCCTCGCTGGAGTTGTCGAGGTTGTCCACGACCACAACCTTGCACCCAGCCTCGAGGAGCTGAAGGCAGGTGTGCGAGCCGATGTAGCCGGCGCCGCCGGTCACGAGGACGGTGCTTCCTTCCACGGGGAGAGACATCACGAGAGGAGGGGGACAAAATGCCGACGCGCGGGTGTTCTGGGAGGAGGACGCGGCCGAGATCCGATGTTATCTGCGCCCGCGGCCCGAAAATCCCCGCGCACCGGCGGTTGGCACGCACCGATTTGTCGACCGGCGCGGAAAACTTCGGTCGCGACGGTTGTCGGCGGCAGCGCGGTGTTTCCGAGAGAGCGGTGCTCCGCACGGGAGGCGCACACCACGACGCGGTCGCGCGCTTCCCGCACCCCCGCGATGAAGCCCAAGATCACGGGGAAGAAGAAGAAGGGCTCGGCGGCGGGCGCGTCGTCCGGCAAGGGCGACGCGCCCGGCGCCGGGGAGAAGCGGCGGCGTGAGACGGCGTCAGCCGCCGACGACGACGACATGTTCATGCCCGTGCCCTCGTTCGAGAACGACGGCAAGGAGCTCGATTTGGGCGGCGCCGGACCCGCGTGGAAGACGTACGACTGGCAAGGCGAGAAGTCCGCTCGTGAGAAGAAGCGCGAAGGCGGGGCGGGCGCGGGAAATGCACGCGCGGACGCGGACGCGAAGCGCGCGGAGAAGCGATCGACGAATGAGCCCGTCGTGAACCGCAAGAAACCGCCGCGGCCGGAGAAGAAGGTCAAGGTGGACATGCGGTTCGGGTCCGAGGCGGACAAGAAGAAACTCGCGGACGAGCGCTTCAACGAGCGCAGGGAGGCGAAGAGGCAGAAGTACGCCGCGCTCACCGCCGCCGCCGCCGAGCACGACGGCGCCGGCGACGACGAGCCCGGAGTCTCCGGGAAAGTTCTCGGCCGCCGGCGCCGCGCCGCGGAGAAGCGCGCGCGCGCCGCGGAGAAGCGTCGCGCGGACCGACTGGACAAAGGCTTACCGGTCGACCGGCCGGTCAAACAGCTTCCCGCGAAGCTGGCGGTGGGCACCGCCGCGGGGGTCAGCGCGCTCGCGAAGAGAGGGGGCAACGACGCCGCCGCCGACGACGAAAACGCCGCGGGCAAAAACAAAAACGCCAAGCGCAAGGAGCGGCGCGAGAAGGCGCGTTTGGCGCGCGACGCGGAGGAGTCCAAGGCGCAGGTCACGCCGGGTGGGGCTGTACGTAGCGGGGCGGCGGTGAAAGAGAAGCCGAGCGCGAAGGGCGCGAAGGGCCCCGAAGAAGAGGAATCGGCCAAGGCGCGCGCGCGACGCGAGAAGCGCGAAGCCGCGGCGGCGTTGGAACGCCGCGCGGCGGCGCTCCGCGCGGCGGCGGAGGCGGACTCGGAGTCGGACTCGGAAGCGGACGGTGCCTCTTCCGAGTCTGACTCCGACGCCGCGGAGGAAGACGCGGGCGGGGACTGGGGCGAGGCGTTCAGCAGCGACGAGGACGACGAGGACGACGAGGACGACGAGATCGACTCGGACGAAGACGCCGCGTTGGCCGCCGCGTTGGCCGCCTCGGACGACGACGACGACGCCTCGGAGGAGGGGGCGGACGACTCGGACTCGGAGGACGAGACGGACTCGGAGGATGAGACGGCGAATGACTCGGCGCGAGGTGCTTCGCGAGCCCCGATGCGCGCTCTCGAGCCCCCGAAGAAGCCGTCGCTGGTGGACAAGATGCGCGCCAAGCTCAGCGGCGGGCAGTTCCGCATGCTGAACGAGGCGCTGTACACGACCACCGGGAACGAGGCTCTGCGTATGGTGGAGGATCAGCCGGGTATGTTTTCGGCGTACCACGCGGGGTTCCGCGAGCAAACCAAGGAGTGGCCGGTGCGGCCGGTGGACGCGTGCCTCAAGTGGCTCGCCACGCAGCCCAAAACGGCGCGCGTGGCGGATTTCGGGTGCGGTGACGCTGAGCTCGCCAAGCGCGCGCCGCAGAAGACGGTGCACTCCTTCGACCTGGAGAGCGAAGCGAAGGGCGTGGTGGCGTGCAACATGGCGAACGTGCCTTTGGATGATGCGTCCGTGGAAGTGGCGGTTTTCTCCCTGTCGCTCATGGGGACGGACTACGGGTCGTTCATGGAAGAGGCGCACAGAGTACGTCCCGCGAATGCAAACGCGACGCCGTTTTCCAAACGAAACGCGTAAACGCCTCACGACGTTTTTTTTTCCCGCCGAACGCCGCCGAACGCGCGCTTAGTCTTCGCGCGCCCGTCCGCCGATGACGGGCGCGTATTATTCACGCGCGCCACAGCACACAGACGGACGCTTCCCTTTCACCGGCGGGTGACCGGGATGAGCCCACCGGCTGGACGAAGCCCCGACATACAAAAAAACGAAACCGGTTGTTTTCCACCCGTCTCGGCCCGCCGCGCGTCACCGCCGACTGACGTCCTCGCCGCGCCTCGTCTCTCCCAGGTCCTGAAGGTGGGTGGCGTGTGTTGGATCGCGGAGGTGCGCAGCCGTTTCGACGGCTCGAAGGGCGTGGCGTCCATCGAGTCGTTCATCGCCGCCGCCACCGAGCTGGGGTTCAAGTTGCAGGGTTCCGTGGATGAGCGGAACAAGATGTTTTTCGTGCTCCGCCTGGTCAAGTCCGGCGCCGAGCGCCCAAAGCGCGTGCGGTGGCCCGCGCTCAAGGCGTGCATATACAAACGCAGGTGACAGACGTGGTGTGCGGTACACCTGTGTTGTGAACGACCAAAGAACCTTTTGGCGTGTATGTGCGTATCGTCGCGTGAGAAACGCAAACAAAACGCGCAAACGAAGACGCCTCCTCGTGCGAAACGACTATCATAAAGAATGGAAGAATAAGTCATGCTGTAGACTACGATAGTACCCCGCGTCTCATCACGCGTTTGATCTGGTTTTCCTCATGAACGGCCCGTACAGCGCGTCGGCGTACTCCGCCCTCGGTCCGACCACCACGCGCATGACCGCGTGCAGGATCTGCGCGGTGAGCCCCCAGATCTGTAAAGGGCGTTCCGGGGGCGCGTGCGCGTTGAACACGGGCATGGGGCCCACCCCGGGCACGACGCGCGCGTCCACGCTTTCGCGGCTCAAAAGCTCCTCCAGCGCAATCGCCATGAGCGTGGGCGACTTTCGCGTCGGGTCCGCCGCGCGCGCTTTGGACAGACGCTCGAGCGCGTGGACGTCGAGTCGCCCGAGGTACCCCACCACGGGCGTCACGGCGGTCTGCCGCGGGACATCAGGGCAGTCCGAGGTCAAACCTAAAATCTCCAGCCGGTCGAAGAGCGCGTCCGGCGACGCCGCGCTTTCGTTCGCGCGAGTTTCGCTCGCCGGAGACGCCGAGCTCTGTTCCGATGTGTTCAGCTCCGTTTGGGACACGCCCGCGATGCCGAGCGCGTCGAACGCGGCACGAATCGCGCTGGACACGCTGTGCGCGTCTCGCGGACGCACGGTCCTCGCGATGGGCGCGCCCGGGAACCCCACGTGAGGCGCGCCGAAGTCGTCGGGCGCCACGGTGAACAGCACGTGCGGCGCGCCCGTCGCCTCGTCGTGGCACAGAGGCACGAGCACCGCGCGCGCGCGCGGGACGTTGGGTCCCTCGATGCGCGTGCGTTTCTTCGCCCCGAGGTCGTGCGCGATGCGCCGAAGGTCGTCGGGGCTCAGCATCGCGCTGCCGTACGACGCCGCGTGGCTCCCCGCCTCCACCGCCAGCGGCACCGTGGCCATCGTCGCCGCGAACGTCCATCGCGCGGCGCGAACGCCAGAAAACGTCGCGTCGGACGCGGACGGCGCCTCCACGCGCGAAGGCGCGCCGGGGACGCTCGCCGCGGACCAACCGCGTCGCGCGGCGCGCGCCGCGGCTCGCGCGAACATGTCGCTCCCCGCTCGAGAGCCGACTCGCGGGTCTCTCGACGCCGCGCCAGTCGCAATGCGCGGACGCGCGGGATACTTTTCCTCGTCAGCCGCCCCTGAAACGGTGGGCGCTGAGCGCGCGTTGAGCGCCCGGCGAGATCCTGTCTGCACCTTGTCGTTCGAAAAAATCGGCGCAGACTGTTTGCCCGTACGAAAATCGCGCGGACCAATTTTCAAGTCTGTGCCGACGCGGCCTCCGGACGGTCTGTTCACGAGCCAAAACGCCAAGGTCGCTTTCGCGGGACGTGAAAAAAAAGAAATCGCCCTCCGACGCGGAAGACCGCCGCCTTTCTCCGGGGCGGCGGCATTCATCGCTCCGCACGTCGTTTTCCTCGCGCCGACGGTCACGATGCCGGTGGTCATCACCGACGAGCCGTGGGTTCCCGCGCAGGAGACGTTCATCACCGGCCCGGAGATGCGCGGGTTCGCCGCGGGGCGGCCGAGCCGCAAGCGCGCGCGCGAGGTGGAGGAGCACGGCCTGGAGGACGACGAGATGGTGGACGAGCACGAGGTGGAACGCCTGCGGAAAGCGAGCCGCCCGACGTACAAGCAGGTGGTGGGCAAGGCGAGCGGCAGGGCGTGGAAGCAGCCGGCGAAGCAGCGCGCGGCGAGCTTCATGAAGCCGCAGACCGGCGGCACGAAGTCGTGGGACGACCGGATGAAGGAAAAGGCGGCGAAGAAGGCGTTCCAGGAGGCGATGAAGGAGAAGGCGGAAGAGGCGCGCGCGGGCCGGAAAGCCGAGCACCAGCGCCGGGCGGCGAAAAAGCAACAGAAGGAGGAGAACCGCAAGCGCACGGGGATCATCATGGCGGAGGTCACCAACCCGAAAACCATCGCGAAACACGCGAAGATGCGCAAGGAGACCAAGAAGCAGAAGGCGCTCAAGATGTGATGACATGCGGGCGCGCGTCGCGGACGAAGCGACGTAGGAACGCGCTTTTGTCATCGAAACGAAACATTCTTCCCGCGAGGGCACCCACCTGTTTGCGCGAAAAAAAAAAGGACGCGAAGGAAAGCGCCTCCGCGATACGACACGTACCTCGCATAACTCAGACTACCACCCGGACCACTCTACTCCTCGACTCTTTCCTTTCGCGCACGCCTGGCCGCTACCTGAGCGCCTTTCGGATGGCCGACCGACCGCTCCGTACCCTCCCCGACGACAGCGCCGCCACCTTCCCCTCCAGCTCCGCCAGCAGACGCGCCTCGCGCGCCTCCACGGCGGCCAAACTGGAAGGCGCGCGTTTTTTCTTACCGAAGGTGCCGTTCGTCGGCGATGACTGAGAGAAGGCCGAGGGACGGAAACCGGAAAAAACGTCCCGGGGACGCGGCTTGGCGCTCGCGCGCTTCTTCTTGCCCGCCGAGGTCCCTTTCCTCGCCGCCTTCACGGCGGAGGCGCTGGAAACTTCCACGGCGCGCTTCGCGTTGGCCAGTTTCGTGCGGGGCGAGGTCTCGTCGGCGGCGGCGGCGGCGGCATCCGGCACCGCCTCCGCGGAGGCACCGGCGACGGCTTCCACGCTCGGGGCGAGCATTCTGGACGCGAGCGCCGCCTCCACCGCCGCCGCCGCCGCCTTCTCGATCTCCGCGCGCGAGATGGCGACGTGCGCGGGCGCGGGCGCGCGGGGAGGCAACGCGCTCCACATGCGCTCGATCTGCGAGGATGACGGCGTGGCGTTGGGATCGTCGCCGCGACGCGCGAGGTCGCGGACGCGGGTCCTGTGCGTCATCTCGGCGATGGCCGCCGCCGCCGCGTTCGCCGCCGCGACCGCCTCGGGCTTCTCCTTGCCGATGGAGGGCGGCGCAGACGAGCTTTTGTCGCCGCCGCCGCGACGGAAACGCCGCGACCGCGGCGGCGAGTCCGACTCGGACTCGGCGTCGCTCGAGGACGCATCCGTCGCCGACCCGTCGCTCGGCGAGTCTGTACGGATCGTGACTCGCCTGCCTTTTTCTCGTTCGCCTCTCCTGCCGGACGACCCCCCCCGAGACGAACCCTTCGACGCGGAACCCTGCCTCCGCGGAGGCGACGGGGACGTCGACCGGCGTCTATAGCCTCGATCCTCCTCCGGATTAATCTCGCCGTCCTTCTTTTCCCTCCGGCGACTCAAACGGAGCGCCTCCTCCAGCGTCTCGACGCGCGCGCGCAGCCGGTCCGCCTCGCGCTCGCGCGTTTTGAACTCCTCGTCCCGCTGTGACCTCGCCTCGGTCTCCGCGTCCCGCCTCGCTTCCAAAGCTTTCCTCTCCATCTCCTCCGGCGCCAGGTCCTTGAACGCGCGGAGCTCAGCCACCTCCGCTCTCAACACGCCCACCGTGTTTTCCGTCTCGGCGAGCTTCTCGTACACCGCCACGGCGTTTTGTTCGGCGGCGCGGCGTTTCGTTTCGCTCTTCGACAGCTCGCCCCTGGTGTTCTCCTCTCTTAAACGCCACGCCTCCAGCTCGGCGGCGAGCGCCAGCGTCTGCGCCTTCTCGTCGCTCAGCTCGCGGCGCAAATCGTTCAAGGGGACTGTAAGTTCTGTAGATTGTTTAAGTCTTAGCCTCTCCGTCTCCTCCATCGCTTCGCGCCTCTCCGTCTCGAGCGCGGCTTTCTGCTCCTCCAGCTGCCTCACGAGTTTCCGCTCGAGGTTGGCGAAATCGTCCTTCTGTCTTTGAAGCGCATCGTCGCGCGTGTACCGAGCCTCGTCCGTTTGTTTCCGCAAACGGTCCACCTTCTCGGCGTGGTACGCCTCGAGCTCGCCCACGCGCGCCTTTTGTCTTCGCAGCTCTGCGTCTTTTTCATTCACCGTCGCGCGCGCCGCGGCGAGCGCCTGCTCCGCCTTTTCCGCGGCCGCGCGGTGGGTCACGACGGCACCGTCGAGCCGCTCGAGCTCGGCGTCGCGGTCCTCGAGCAGTTTCAGGTTGTACCGGAAATCCGCCGTGAGCTGCTGGAACTGCGCGCGAGTCTGCGCGAGCTCCGTCTCCTTGCCTCGCAGGCGCTCCTCGATGTCCGCCGCGCGCGCGTTGAGCTGGCTCAGGCGCTGCTCGGAGAGCGCCACGAGCTCCTGAAGGCGCGAGGTGCGAGGTCACGGGGGAGGCGGCGGTGGGAAAGACGCGTCGTCAGGAAGCGCGAGAGAGGGGCGCGCGTGGAAAAGCACGCTCGAGTGTCCCGGAGGCTGACGACGAATGCGCGAATGCGTCGCCTATGTTCCTTCGCGGACATTTCCCGGGAGCGACGCGGACACGTACCTTCTCCTTCTGCGCGATGAGCACGCGGACGTTGGTGTTGGGGGTGGGAGGTTGCGCCACGCCGTCGCCGAACAGACCCACCTGGTTCTCCCGCAGCGGCGAGGCGTACGCGCCGGGAGACGCCATCGCCTCACGCGCCCCTCGGAATACGACGAATGCTGCCGTTCTTGTGAATACTTCTCGGAAACGGCAGGGGAAAGAACTGAACTCGCACGCGCGGGCCTCGGCGAACCGAGAAAAAGAACCGGAAGGTCTGTGGATTGCAACCCCATCCACTTTAATCGAGCGGCCAAGGGACGAAGCAGTCTGCAAAAAATCACAAACGACAGAAGATCTCTTTCGCGAAACGCGCCGCAAGAAGGCGCTTTCGGAAGCCTTTCGAGGGACGTCGGTCCGCGCACTTCACCCGCGCGGCGCGTTCCCACACGCACCCGTCGCACTTTCACCCCGCGAGCGCACACGAGTCCGCCACCGCACTCGCACGCACGCACGCCCGGTCGACGCGCACACGCTCGCGACCCGCGGAGGCTTTTTCTCGCCAGACCGAGCATTTAATTGGACGGCTCGTATCGAAGCGCGCACTTCGAGATGTCCGCCTTCACGATGGGCTCCGCTCTGGGCGCCGTGGTCAGCGCGAGCGCCGGCAAGGCGTCGGCTCGTCGCACCGCCGCCCCCGTGCGGTGCCTCGCCGCGCGCCCCTCCGGCCGCCCCGCGGGCTTCCGCCTCCCCCGGCTCGTTTCGTCGGTGTCGACGTCGACGCCGCGCGCTCGGGGCGCCCGGCCCGCGGCGGTGCCCTCGTGGCACCCCGACGCGGAGGGCGCGGACCTGGACCCCGACGAGCCCACGCCCGGGTTTTCGTCCATCGAGGACGCGCTCGCGGACGTCGCCGCGGGCAAGTTCGTGGTGGTGCTGGACGACGAGGACCGCGAGAACGAGGGTGACTTGATCGGCGCGGCGGACAAGATGACGCCCGAGTCGATGCACTTCATGATCCGGCACAGCTCCGGGTTGGTGTGCGTCTCCGTGGACAACGACACAGCGGACAGGCTCAACCTGCCTCTGATGGTGAGCAACAAGGAAAACGAGGACGCCATGCGCACGGCGTTCACCGTCTCCGTGGACCTCAAGGCGTCCACCACGGGCATCAGCGCCGCCGAGCGCGCCGCGACCATCGCGCGCCTCGGTCACCCCGACGCGAGCGAAGAAGATTTCGTGCGCCCCGGCCACGTCTTCCCCCTGCGCTACCGCGAGGGCGGCGTCCTGAAGCGCACCGGGCACACCGAGGCGGCGATGGACCTCGCGCGCATGGCCGGCTGCGGGCCCGCGGGCGTGCTCTGCGAGATTGTCAAGGACAGCGACGGCTCGATGGCGCGCCTGCCCGACCTCAAGATCTTCGCCGAGGAGCACGGCTTGAAGCTGGTGCTCATCAGCGACATGGTGCGGTACCGCCGCAAGCGCGAGGTGCTGGTGGAGCGCACGGCCTCGGCGCGCGTCCCCACGGAGCACGGCGAGTTCACCGCCGTGTCCTACAAGAGCAAGGTGGACGGGATGGAGCACGTCGCGTTCGTGTACGGCGACGGCGCCGAGGCGGCGGCGGGCGAGAGCGTGTTGGTGCGCGTGCACAGCGAGTGCTTGACGGGCGACATCTTCCGCAGCGCGCGGTGCGACTGCGGGAACCAGCTGGATATGGCGATGAAGAAGGTTGCGGAGGAAGGGAGGGGGGTGATCGTGTACCTGCGCGGGCAGGAGGGGCGCGGCATCGGCCTGGGGCACAAGCTCCGGGCGTACAACCTGCAGGACGCGGGGCGGGACACCGTGCAGGCGAACGAGGATCTCGGTTTGCCGGTGGACTCTCGCGAGTACGGCGTGGGCGCGCAGATCTTGAACGACCTCGGCGTGCGGACGATCAAGCTCATGACCAACAACCCGGCGAAGTACCACGGGCTGAAGGGGTTCGGTTTGACGATCGTGGGGCGCGTGCCGCTGTTCGCGCCCATCACGCTGGACAACAAGCGATACATCGAGACGAAGCGCGAGAAGATGGGGCACGTCTTCGAGGACGACTCCGGCGAGTTCGCGCGCGCCGCCGAGGCGGACGTCGCGGAGACGCACGAGGAGTCGGACTCCGTCACCGTGGCGTGATGGCGTGACGCGTGACGTAAACAAACGTCACGTCGTTTGCGTTTTCGTCCATCACCGGGAGCCCCGCGGAGGGGGTGCCCGAGATGCTGAGGCGACGAAAGCGCTTTTCTTTCATTCTTTTTTTAACACGAGCAACGCTTAAAGAATCGGGACGTCTATGTTATCGGTCGTATCACGCGCTCTCGGGTTGGCTCAGGTCGGTGACCCCCTCCATCGCGAGCATGTCCCTCAACCGCCTGACTAACTCGCCGGACAAACCGTCGTCACCCGAAACGTCTTCCCCGGTCGTCACGCCGCCTTCGCCTTGTTCCGGGAACTCGCGGCCCATTCGCCACGACCCGTCGTCGCCGCGCACCGCGTACCAGTCCGGCTCCAAGCCGGCGTCCACCCGCGCCGCGTGGTTGAACGGCCCGCGCAACGACTCGGGCGCGTGCGTTCGAATCTCCGCGGAGAACGCTTCTTTCGGGTCCACCGAGAGCGCGAGGCAGACGTGCCTGAACCACGCGACGCCCACGGCGACGTGCGCGAGCTCCTCCGCGGAGATGCGCTCGATGATATCCGCCGAGCGGTTATCGCCGCGGCCGCGAAGTTTAGACACCAAACGCGGACCGGCGTCGAGACCGCGCGCTTCCTGCATGCACGGCACCACCGCGAGCCGCGCGGGCAAAGAATTCGAGGTGGACTGCGCGCCCTCCCACAACACGTTATGCGCGGGTATGTCCCCGTACGCGACGCCCATCTCCTGCAGCCTCTGCAGACACCACCCCAGGTGCCGGCTCTCGTCGTCCGCCACCTTGGCGAAATCCAGGAAGAACCGGTCGGGCAACCCTTTGAACGAATCGTCGTCTCCGTCTGACTCGCGAAACCTTTCCGACAAACGCATGGGCGCGAACCTCGCCACCGTGTCCCAGGCGAGGTCTATGGCGTTCAGTTCGATGTGCGCGATGTTGTGCATCATCGCCGCGGAGAACCCCAGGTCGCAGGTCTTCGGAGAGGGCACGTCCTTGGGGTGCACGAGCTCCGGCTTGGCGGGGCGCGCCGGCGACGCCGGCGGCGTCGCCGTCCCCACCGCCAGACGATCCGCCGCGCCCGAGCCTTCGCCTTGGCTTTTTGTGAGAGCGAATTTCGCGTACGCGCGGTGCGAGAGCGCCGCCTTCGTCGCGGGGTCGGGCGTGCGCAGGATCAGGTCCGCGCACGCCGCGAGCGTGTCCGGCAGGGGGATCGAGTCCGTCGACGACGGAGACGCCCACGCGCCAGGCGGAACGTTTCCCTCGTTTTCCGGTCCGAGATGTTTCGGGTCCGCGTCCAAAGGGACGGCGTCTCTCCTGCCCCACACCCAAGCGCGGTTCGCGCCCACCGCGCCCGCGCGCCAGTCCTGCAGCCCGCGCCAAACGCCGTCGGGGGGCCTCTCCAGCGTGGACACCGGCGCGGCCTGGCCCTGCTTCACCGCCGCCGCCGAGGCTGACCAACGACGTGTCGAGTTTCGGACGGACACCATCACGCACGCCCCGCGTGGTCGTGCGCCGTCCGCGACACGCGGAAGACGCGCGTGGTGCGGTCGCACCAGGGACGCGACACCCATGCGCCACGCGCGTCCGATCGAGGCGGTCGAGACCGACATCGGCGAGCGCGCCCACCGCAGTGACGTCGATGCGATTTTATCCCGGGCAATATTTTCCACGAGGTCGGGTTCGCGTTTCTGCATCTGGACCGGTCGGCTCCGCCTCGTCGCTCATAGGTGGAGGCGCCCGCGACCGCGCCCGCGTCGCCGAGATGAGCGACTCGGACGACGAGGAGACGGCGAAGCTGCGCGCGATGCGCCGCGTCGCCGCTCGAATGGACGCGCGCGGCGGTGGAGGCATGCAGGAGCTCCTGGACAGGCAGCGGCGGGTCGCGCAGGCGTCTCGTTCGTCCGCGTTCTTCGACGAAGAAGGCGACGCGGCGCAGCCCTCGAAACGCCCGCGCCAGGGGCCGTCGCCTCCGAAAGTCGCGGCTCCTGCGGCGGAAGATGAAGACGCGGCGTTGCGCGCGATGTTCCCCGGCGGTTTCGGCGGGAGCAAGCACGCGCCGAGACCGAGATCGAGTCCGCCTCGCGAACGCGCGGCGGAGGGCCCGTCTCGACCCGCGGAGGGCCCGTCGAGGCCCCCCGCCGCGTCTTCCCCCGACCCCCCCGCGCACACGCGTCGCCCGCCGAGCGAAGCCGCCACCGACGAGGACGATGATGATGACGACGCGCGCGGCGGGGATTCCGAGGACGACCGCGACGAGCGCCTGCCGGTGTCCGACGAGGCGAAGATGGAGGGCCACCGCAAAGTCGTAAGCGCGCTCGCGCTGGAGCACACCGGCTCGCGCTTGCTCACCGGCTCGCACGACTACACCGTGCGCATGTACGACTTCAACGGCATGAAGCGCGACTTGAAGCCGTTCCGAGAGATCACACCGTGTGACGGCTACCCCGTGCACGCGCTTTCGTGGTCGCCCAGCGGCGACCGGTTCCTGGTCGTAACGGGCGGCGCGCAGCCCAAGGTTTTCGACCGCGACGGCCGCGAGGTGGGTACATGCGACAAGGGGGACATGTACATCCGCGACATGAAGAACACCAAGGGGCACTGCTCGCCCTGCACGGGGGGGATGTGGCACCCGCTACACCACGACACCGTGCTCACCGCGGGCGCGGACGGCACGATGCGCACGTGGGCGGTGGATCGCCTCGGCGATCCTAGAGGCGCGCAGGCGGCGGTGCTCAAGCCGCAGCTCTCAAAGCCCGGGCGTTTTCAGGTGACGTCGTGCGCGTACTCCGCGGATGGCGCTTTGATCGCGGGGGGCGTGACGGACGGGACCATCCAGCTGTTCCCCTCCGACGGCAGCGACAAGTCCGCGTCCGCGCGCGGCGCGTCCGGGATTACCTACCGGAGCGCGTCGGTGGGCCTCGTGTTGCCCCCGTCGCAGCAGTGCCACGTGGACAACTCGTGGTCGTTCGCGGGGCGCCCCAAGACTTTGATCAAAGGCGCGCACCCCGCGGGCGAGTCCGTGACGAGCCTGGCGTTCGCCAAGGACGGGCACACTTTACTCAGCCGGTGCGCGGACGGGACGCTGCGCGTCTGGGACGTGCGCAACTTCAAAAACCCGGTGAAGACGTTTGACGGTCTGGAGACGACGCACGAGGAGACGTGCGTTTCGTTTTCGCCCAACGGCGAGTATTTCTTCACGGGGGTAGACGCGCCGCGCGCGCGATCCGACCTCGGCGACGGCGCGCTCGCGGTGTTCGACACCAAGTCCCTGTCGCTCGTGCGTAAAATCGGCACGCCCGGGAACTGCGTCGCCGCGCTGTGGCACGAAAGACTGAACCAGCTGTTCCTCGGCTGCGGCGACGGAAAATCGGGCGTCACGGTGGGTCTGTACGACGCAACGCGAAGCGCGCGCGGGCTTCTGACGTGCGTCGGGCGGAAACCGCGCGCGACGTCGCGCGCCGACTTCGTGCGCGTGGACGAGGGCAAGACCGCGTACGCGCCGCACGCGCTGCCCATGTTCCGCGAGCCCATGCCCGGGCGCAAGGCCCCGGGAGACAGCGAGCGCGCGCGGCGCAAGGATCCCGTCAAGACGAAGATGCCGCTCAACACGGGCGCCGGCGCGCGCGGCGCCGCCGGCGCTCTGGGCGCGGGGACGGGCGGCACTTTGTTGACGCAGCACATCATGCGCAACAACGACATGCTCGGGGAGAAGAATTGGCGCCAGAACGACCCGAGGGAGGCCATCTTGAGGCACGCCGCGGACGCGGAGGCGAACCCGTGGCGCACGAATAACGCGTACGCCGAGACGCAGCCGAAACCGATCTTCGCCGAGCCGGAGCCGGAGGAGGACGAGAGCGACTGAGACGCGAAACGGTTTGTTTTTTTTCTTAGCGGAAACGCCGAAAGAGTCTGTGATATACTTTCGAAAGTAATCTATTAGAGCGACTTAGGCGGCGGCGTGCTCCGCGACTTTTCACGGTTCGACGTATATCGCCCTGGCGACCTGTGGCGGGCGCAGCGCCGCGCCGAGCCGCACAGCCGTCACCTCCACCTCCGGGAGCGCCGCTTCGCCCGAGCGCAGCGCGACCAAAGTGTACGCCGTCTCCGCCTCGCCGCGCGGCGCCGCCGTCACTGAGAAATCCCGCGACCCCGAGAACACGAACCCGTTCGCGTCCGCGACGCGCACGCGCAGAGGTTGCGCTTGGGCGGTGGCGTTCGAACAACAAACGCGCATGGAGAACGGGACGCCCACGCGCACGCGGGGGGGAGCGGTCAAGGTCACCGTCACCGAACTCGACGCGGCGGTTTTCGCTGAAAGTTCGCCCGGAAGAGAAAACGCGCCTGTGTCGCCGATCTCTCCGAGACCCGAGGGGTTCGTAGAGGGGATGACGGTGCGCGCGTCGCGCGAGAGCTCGTCGGACTCGGCCCTGCGCCAAGAAACACTCAGCTCGGGCGCGGGTGCGCCGCGCGTGGACTCGGCGACGTGCAAAAACTCGTCGCCTTCGTCCAGCGCCACGGGGAAAAAACACGTCGCCGAACGCCTTCCAAACGCGTCGGCGCCCGCGACGCGCAGCCTCGAGCCCGCCGCGCCGACCCTGAGGCGGGTCATGAGCCGCGTGGCTTCTGTTTCGCCGTCAGCGCCCTCGAAGGAGAGCGCGTGCGTGCGGTACGCCGCCGTGGTCTCGCGCGTCGCCTCGAACGGCGCGTGCACCGCAACCTCAACCTCGGTTTCCAGTTCCGGGCTCGGACGCGCGCCCGGCGGCGCCGCCGGCGAGGCCTCGCCGGCGGGTCCCGCCGTGTCTCGTCCCGCCGCGGAGTTTTGCGCGCCGCGAAGTTCCACCACCAGCGTCACGGGCGGCCCCAGGGTCCGTCGGCGCACGTACACCACGCCGCGCCAGTCCTGCCCCGGCGCGACGCGCCCCACAGGCACGACGTCGTCCGGGCCGAGCGGCTGAGCCTCGTCGCCGCCGTCGCCGAAGGTCACCTCGACGGTTTCGGCATCCGACGAAACCGTCCCTCCGTCGCCGCGCCTTTTCGTGCGAAACGAAAGCGCCGCGGCGTCCATCGCGTCGCCCGTGCTGACCACCGCCAGGGGGAGCGCGCAGTTTTCACCCAGGAGCGCCGGTCCCGCGAGGCGCGCCTCCAGGGACACGCGAGGCGCGGCGCCGCGCAGGTCCAGCGCGTGGACGCCCACCCGGACGTCGGTCATGAAATCGGGAAGCCGGTCCAGCGTGTTTTCCGAATCGTTTTCTTTTTCTTCGCGCGGAGGTCCGTCGCGCTCCGGGCCGGATTTAAGCGCGGCTCGGAACGCGATCCCGGTCTCGAGGGTCACCACCACCGCCGTCGCGCGCACGGGGTGTCCCCACTTGGGCGTGACGTCTGTGGCGACGCGGTGCCACGCTTTCGGTTTCAGCGCCGCCGGGACGTCCGAGCTCGTGTCCAATTTGCACGAGTCGTCTTCCCCCGCGGCGCGCCGCCACGCGTACAAAGGGTCGGAGAACTCCACCGCGACCGACGCTACTTTCACTTCGAAAGGCAGAGCCCATTTTAGCGCCGCGGTGAACCGCGTTCGCTCGCCGGGGACGGCTCGGTTCGTCCGGAACCCGGCGACGCACCGGAACGCGCGATCGACGCCGTTGGCGCGCGCTCCTTCTCGCGCATCGCCGCCGACCGCCACGACGTTATCGTCAACCGCGGCCCCCGTCTCGGTCATCGCCGCCCGCGCGGCGTGCGCCGCGGCGTCGGGGTCAAACGCGCCGTGCCCCGAGGCGAGCACCGCGCCGTTCCCGGCGCCGAGCGCGGCGAGCTCGAGGCACGTCTCGAGATGCGCTCGTTTTTTTCTCGCGTCCGGGACGCGGCGGTAGCACTCCTTGAGCGCCATCAGCGTCACGCCGAGCAGGTCATCCCAGCCTTCGCGGCGGTACACCGCCGCCGCAGCCTCGAAGAGGCGCTCGGCGGCGGCGACGTCGCCCGCGGCGAGCGTCGCAGACGCGAGCTGCGACGCGAGCGACGCGGAGAGCCTCGCGTGTTTCGGGGTTTCGTCAAACGCGAGCGCGCGCTTGTAGTGCTCGCGCGCCTCCGCCAGCAGACGCACGCGCGCCGCGGGAAGCGCCGCGAACGTCTCCTTGGCGTTCGAGAGGGTGTGCCGCAGAAACGCGGCGTCGGGCACGGGCGCGCCCGTCGCGGCGTTCACCAACGTCCCCTCCCTCGGCCCGGGCCGCAAGACGACGGCGGGCGTCGCGGCGGCGCTCGCCGACGTCGTCGCCTCGGACGCGTCCATCGCCGCCTCGAGCGATCGCCGCCGCGCCTCCACGGCGTTGGCGGCGGCGTGGAAGTAGAAACCGGGGAGGTACGTCCTCGGCGTTCCCGCCGGCGGCGGCGCGAACGGCCGGCCGGACGCGGGATCGGCGTCGCCGCCCCACGCGACGCGCGACGCGAGCAGGCGCCCGAACGCCGCGTACTGCGACGCGAGCCACGCGTGGTGTTCGGGGAGGTACTCCCTAGGGAGCCACGTCGGGGGCTTTTTGAACGCCGCGGCGTGCGCTTGGAAGTGCGCCACCGCGTCGCGCGGCGCGTCCGGGTCGAGCATCAGAGACAGAGCGCACGTCTTGTACGACGCGTTGGCGGCGGCGAGCAGAGCGGCGCGTCGCCTCTGGACCCGAAACGCGTCGATTGGCGCGTTTGATTGGTTTGATTCGTTTGCCGGAGGTTTCGGCGCTCGGCGCTCGTCGCCGTGCGCGGCGACGAGCGCCTGATGCGCGCGCGCGTACCATCGCGCCGCGCCGGCCCAGTCCCCTCTGAACTCCGAGAACGCGCCCGCCTTGAACGCGGGGTTCGCCACCGAGCCGAGCGCGTCGTCCTCTACGTGCGTCCGCGACGCGCGAAGGGACGCCTCCTTGGCGTAGTGCTCGGCGCAGAGCGCCTTGCACAGCGACGCGAGCGCCTTGACGGCATCCGGCGTCGGAGGCAGAGACATCGTCATGAGCGCCCTCGGGTCGATCTTTAAACGACGACGCACCGCGTCGCACCGGTCGTCCGGAATCACACCGCGCGTCTCCGCGGCCTCGTCCACGACCACCACCGCGAGCTTGCAGTCCGCCGCCTCCGCGGCGGCGCGCGCCGCGTCCAGCGCCGCGCTCAGAGAGATCCACCGGTTGGGATCGCCCTCCACGTCCTCGCGGTCGAGGAACACCAGCGCCAGAGCGGGCCGGTGGCGGCGGTGCTTCACCAGCCACCCGGCCTTCAAGCACCCGGGGTGCAGCGCGTCCGCGACGGGCGCCCGCGTCGGGGGCTCAGCGGTCCCGACCGGGGGGAAACCCACCGGGGGTCCCGCGCTCGGCGCGGGAGCGGGTACGAATCCAGGCACCGAGCCGGGGGCGTCACCGGCGGAGGGCGCCGCGGGGTTCGCCGCGGCGAGCGCGGCCGCGGCGGCGAGCGGGTCCGCGGGCGGGCGCGAGCGCTTTCGCGCGACCAGCACTCGCGACGCGTCCGCGAGCTCACCGCCGGAGAGGCACTCCAGGGGCGGACGCGCTTCCGTGCGAAGCGCCTCGCGCACCGCCGGGTGCAGGTCGGAGCGACCGAGCAGCGCCACGAGGCCCAGCGGCGGGGTCAGAAGCTCGGGCGCCACCGGCGCATCCTCCGCGCCCGCCGCGGAGGCCATCGCCGCGCCGGACGACCGCGTCGACGCGGGAGAGATGCCCGCGCGCTCGAGTCTGCTGCCGCGGCTCGCGGTGGCGGACGCGTCGTCGCCGATCGCCCGAAGAACGGCTTTCACGAAACACGACTCGCATCGAAAATACGCGCGTCACGCGCGTCGACGCAAACGCGCGACCGTCCGTCGTGTCGATACATCATAAGGAAAATACATCTTGCACGCGACTTGTCCGCACGCGCGACGCGGACACGTCTCTTCTACCTCGGCCCCGTCGCGGGGTTGTAACTCGTCCACCCCCCCCCGTCCCACGAGCTCCCCTCCGTGAACGACGAGTTGCGCCGCGGCGCGCCGTTCGCAAAGTCGACGCCGACGCGAGCAGAGTGTTTCTCCGCTTTTTCGCTCAGCGCCGCCGCCTCCGCGCGGGCGGAGACGCGCCAGTCCGCGTCGATTTCGCTCGCACCACCTTCCCGACGCTCGGCGCGTCCATCGAGCGTCCGCGTCTCGAACCCGAGCGTCGCGGTCGCGGTGGACACGACGGGCGCGTCCGCCGAGTTCGGAAGCGACGCGGCGCGTTCGTCGCCCAGTCGCGCCGACGCGCCGAGCGTCTCGGAAAGCGCCGAGACGCGCGCGCCGTCTGCTTTCGGAAGATTGTTTTTCGAAACCGGTCCCATGCGCGACACGTCCACGCTCTGCCTGCGCGCGCTGGACAGACGGCTCCCCGAGTTGCTCCGGAACGCGCCTCCCATCGAGGGGCCATGCAAGAACCCTTTGCTCGGCAGAGAAGCCGCGGCGAAAACGCCGGAACCGGCGCCGCCGCCGTCGCGTTCCAACGCCGCCGGCGCCGGTGCGTTTTTTTCGCGCGGCGAAGACGCCTCCGCCGTCGGCGGCGGCGTGACCCCGCGCGCCGCCTCCGGGCACTCGTCCCCGAGCGCGTCGCGGCACAGGCTGCGAATGCACTTCACCTCGATCTCCAGCACGGGCGCGCTGCTCTCCGAGAGGTTGTGCCTCCTCCCCCCCCCCGCGCTAATCTCCTTGAGCTTCGCCACCAGCGCCGCGCGCGTGCACCGGCCCACCGTCGGCCGCGTCGGCGCGGCGACAATCATCGAGTTGGACGGTAACAGCTCCCAGCGGTCCAGCCCCTTACCTCCCGTGAGTGGCTCCGAGGACACGAGCAGCGCCTGCGTCGCCACGAACTTCTCGCCCCTGGAACTGTCCCTGTGGCGATTTCCGGAGCCGTAACGCGAATATTGCGCGCTTTTGTTGTGAGTGTCCTCGCGCGTCCTCGCCGCGCCGGAATGGTCGTGCACGTTCGGGTCGCTCTCCATGGCGTCAAACGACCCGAGGTCGGCGTTGTTCAGGTCCCACGCCTTCTCGCCCGGCATCGGGCCGACGTGGTAGTACAGGCTCGGCGGCTCCTCGAGGTCGCTGTTGCGGTACCGCGTCGCGATGGTGGTCTCGCCGTCCGTGAACGCGATGTTCAGCGAGTTGGCTTTGCCGCGGTTCGCCTTGATCACCGCGCAAAACGCGTCGAGCACGGCTTGTTGCAGCGTCGCGGGATCTTGCTGCGTGTGGCAATCCGGCAGCCGGTTCAGGATGAGGAGAAACAAGAGTTCGGAATCCGTCGTGCCGCTCATGTGGTCGAACAGGTCGTCCCTCAGCTCCCGCTGCAAACCTCTTCGCACCTTGGAGAAATCGGTGATGTCGCCGTTGTGCATGAACATGTACCGCCCCATGAAGAACGGGTGGCAGTTGTACTGGTGCACGCTCGCGCCCGGACCGGCGGCGCGCACGTGCCCGAAGAGCAACGACGAGGAGATGGTTTTCGAGAGCGCGCGCAGGTTGCGGTCGTGGCTCGGCGCCGCCACCGTCGTGTACACCGTGGGGCGGTTGTACGCGTCCAAACCAAGCTCATCCACTAAACCGCAACGCTCGCGCGCGTACCAACCGATGCCGCACCCGTGCACGTTCACGGGGTGGTTCCGACGGTGGTTCACCTCGCACCCGGGGGTGTATCCCGCGCCCTGCGCGGACGAGACGGAGACCGGAGCGGGCGGCGAGCGCGCGGGAGAGGCGTCGACGGGGGTCAAGGGAGGTCAGCCGAGGGCGCGCGAGACGGCGGGCCGGGTGCCCCGTCGCGGGGAAGGAGGCGAGACGGGGCGAGCCGGCGCGAGAGGTCGGTGGACGGGACCGGAGGTCGCGCTTCGCTGCGGATGGTCTTTCCGGTGGAATTTCAGGCGACTTTCGCGGCGAGCGGTGGCGCGCGCGTACCTCGGACATCGTGGCGAGGCCATGCGTGGCGCCGAAGATGAGCTTCGCTATGCAGACCTCCTCGCCGTAGTAGAAGATCCAGCGGCACATGGTGCTAGAACCGCGCGGGCGCCTTCCGACGAAGGCGCTCCGTGTTCCGAGCGCTCACGTTATGCGACACGCGCGAGTTTGAAGATCGAGGACGTTTTCGCGGCCAAAAAGCGCCGCGCCGGATGGCGATTCGGCGAGTCGAGGAAAATTAAACCCAGAAGGACGAGTCCCCAGCGTGCTTTTTCGCCTCGTCGCCGTGTTCGAGCCAGTCAGGAACCAGCATCGCGCAGTACGGTTAACTGTCGCAAGTCGTTGGCGCTTGGCGGCGTCAACCTGTTCGAAGCCGTCAACAAACTTCGGCGCTGAACGGCACCGCTCTGCGCGATCGCGCAGAAGCGTAGGCGCTTGGGGTTGGTGCGACCCCGGACGCGATGGGCGCTCGCGATGAGTCGGCCGCAGAGACGCTGCGGGGCGTGTCGTTCGCGAACAGGGTGTCGGCGTCGAGGAGGTACGTCGAGACACGCGTCGAGCGCGCGCGCGCTTTCCATCGCGAACGCCGAGCGGGAACCCTCCCGATCTCGCGTGCGTCACATTCGCCCGAGACATCACTGACCCCAACCCCAACCCAACCTGCAGGTACCTGGAGTCCCATCCAAACGCGCTTATGATCTTCTCGCCGACGAACCCGATACGCGTCAAGGCCAGGCAAATAGCCAGGAGCGGTACGTGCGCGTCCGCCCACCGCGCTCCCGCGTCCCTCTCTCCTCCTCCCCGCTTTTTGACGACCCGACTTTTTCTTTTCGTCGCGTCCTCTTTCCGCGCTCACGTCTCCTCCTCCTCTCGTCCCGCTCCACGTTCGAACGCGTTCCGACTCCCGCAGCCTGGTTCGACGTGCTGGTGTTCTTCGTGATCTTGGGCAACACCGCGTCGATGGCGAGCGAGGACATGTCGAAGGACGCGCCCCGCTCGGAGGCGGCGGATGCGTTCGAGAAGGCGAGCACGGCGTTGTTCGCGTTGGAGGCTCTGTTGAAGATCGTAGACCAGGGCGCGGGGTGGGCGTCGGACTCGTACTTCGCCTCGGGGTGGAACCAGTTCGACTTCGTGCTCGTCTGCGGCACGATAAGCACGGTGTTCACGGAAACGGGCTCGCAGTTCATGGCGTTAAGAGCGGTGCGGTGTTTCCGCCCGCTGCGCGCCATGAAGAACTTCCGCGACGGGCAGTTGCTGATGCGCACGACGCTCACCGCTATTCCGCTGCTAAGAGACGCGCTCGTCTTCCTGAGTTGGTTCATGCTCGTGGCGTCCGTGTCGGGCACCATGGCGTTCGCGGGAAGGCTCACCGGGCGCTGCGTCGTGGAAGGCGACGACATCTTCGCGACGGATAATAACGGAGTATGTCCGGCGGCGCGAAACGTCTCGGACGCCGGCGCGACGTGCGACCCGCGTGGGCGCGGGTACGAGTGCGACGCGGTCGTCGGCGAAACATGCTGCGTCTCCACGCACCAGCCCTTAGATGGATTCCTGTCCTTCGACGACTTCGGCCGGTCGGCGATGATCGTGCTGAACGTGGTGACCATCGACGGCTGGAACGAGCTCGCCTGGGAGACGAGCGACGGCACCGGGTTCGAGGCGGCGTTCCCGTACTTCGCCGTGATCGTCTTCTTCGGGGGCTTCTACGTCATGCAGCTGTTCCAGTCCGTGATGATCATCACGCTCAGCCACACCTCGGAGGTGATGGACGCGCAGGACGCCGAGGTCAGGCGGGACGCGCGGAGAAGGAGCAGGAAGCGCGGCGCGGCGGAGGAGGAGAAGGAGGACGAGGCGAAAATGACCGAATCCGGCGCGAAAGGCGTCGACGTCGTCGACGTCGACGGAGTGGGCATGCTGATCAACGCGGTCGGCGCGTATGCGGGCGCGGCGTTTCGCGCCGCGAGGCGAAGCGTACGGCGCGACGCGTCGGGGACGGGTCGGTCAGTCTCCGCGACGGCGTCCGTGCGCGCGATGGAGAAGGAGAAGCGGTTGCGGGCGACGGCGTGGGGCCGGTTCCGCCTGCGCGCGAAGCGCGTCGCCAAGGACCAGCGGTTCCAGCGGTTCGTGCTCTCGGTGATCGTCGCCAACACGGTGACGATGGCGATGGACTCGCACGGCCAGAGCGAGGCGTACTACGCCGCGCTGAACACGTGCGAGACGGTGTTCACGAGCGTGTTCATCGCGGAGTTTGTGTTGAAACACGTCGCCGTCGGCCCGTGGAAGTACTGGTCGAACCCCTGGAACGTCGTCGACGGCGCGGTGGTGGTGAGCGGCGTCGTGGAGCTCGCCGTCGGCACGGGCGCAGACGGCATAGCGACGCTCCGCATGCTGCGCGTGCTGCGCATCTTCGCGGGGCTCAAGGGTCTGAGGAGACACAGAGCCTTCCGCCAGGTGTTCGCCGCGGTGATCAACGGCGTGCGGCGCATCCTGTCCTTCTGCCTGGTGTTCTCGCTGTTCCTCACCGTGTTCGCGATCCTCGGCATGCAGCTGTTCGGGGGCGTGTACGGCGACGCCGCGCCCGCCTCGCGCGCCACCTTCGACACCTTCGGGGACGCCATGCTCGCGCTGTTCATCGTGTGCACCGGAGAGAACACCTTCTCCATCGGCTGGGACCTCTCCCGCGCCAGCGGCACCAAGTGGGCGGTGGTGTACGTCGCGGCGTGGTCGCTCGTCTCGACGTCGCTTCTGGCGCTCGTACTTGGCGTCCTGATTCAAGCAACAGTCGAGCCCGTAGTGCTGGAGGAGGCGCAGAGCGACAGCGACGACGAGTTCGACGAGGGACCCGATACGCAAACGGCGCCCGAGTCCGAGCGCGAGACGCGCGAGGAGAAAACGCTCGACAGGAACGTCTCCATGAGCCTCTTCGCGAGCCCGCGACGGGCCGGGTCGCGTGACGGGACGCCGCGCGCGCGCGACGCGCAAGAGGCGTCGGCGAAGTCGCCGTTCGCGGACGCGAGCGTCTCCTCCGCGCGTCACTCCTCTTCGAGCGTACCGAGCGTCGACGTCTCCTCCGCCGCCGCCGAGCGCGAGCGCTTCGAGCGGATCCGAAAAAACACGGAGGTGGAGGTGGCGGCCGTGCGCCTGTGGCTGGACGAGCACGGGTTCGACGTGGAGCAGCGCGACGTGCTCCGCGTGGGCGTCGTGGACGGCGAGGTGCGGCGGTCGGTGACGCGGGCGGGCGAGACCGCGGACGACGTGCGCGGCCGCTTCTCCGAGCGGGAGCTCCAGGAGGCGCGCCTGCGTCTGACGGACGCGCGTCAGAGCGGCGTGCTCGTGAACGAGCGCGCCGCGTCGGACGCGAGCGACGACGAAGACGACGCACGCCGCCGCTCGATCGAGAACGTCGACCGACCGCGTCCGACGGCGTGGGTTTTGGGCGGGCAGGCGGTGCCCCTGAACGACGACGCGCCTTTGGCGATCAAGTTCGGCATGGGCACGACCTCTACGGCGAAAACGCCGGCGGCGATGCTGAAGCGCAAAGCCGAGGAGCGCGAGGCTAAGATCCGCGAGGACTGGCGCGTCGCCGCGCTGGACCCGTCCGAGGTGTGCCGTGAGCGCTTCGAAGCGCGGTGCGCGGAGGTGGGCATCGACCCGGAGAAGGAACGCGTCCGCGCGTTTTGCCTCAAGGCGATGGAACACAAATACGCGCGGGTCTTCATCCTGACGCTCATCGTCGTCTCCGCGTGTTTGCTGGCGCCGCAGTGCGACAAGGACTGGCCCAAGGAGGGCTCCTCCGCGGAGACGACGCTGGCGGTGGTGGATTACTTCTTCACCGCCGCGTTCGCCGCGGAGATGGCGGCGAAGGTGACGGCCTACACGGCGCTGAGCGGGCCGCGAGCCTACTTGAAGGATGGCTGGAACGCGCTCGACGGGTTCATCGTCGCGATGTCGCTGCTGACGGTGGCGCTGAGCTCGGCGGGCGGCGGTTTGGGCGGGAACCTGAAGGTGTTCCGCGTCCTGCGCGTCCTGCGTCCCCTGCGCGTCATCAAGAACGTGCCGTCACTCAAGCTGGTCATCGACGCGACGCTGGTGTCCCTGCCCTCTATCCTCACCGTCTGCGCGCTGGGCCTGGTGACGTTCCTCATCCTGGGCGTGCTGGGCATGGCGCTTTTCCGCGGCGCGTTCCGCGAGTGCACGGTTCCCAACGCGGGCGGCGACGCGGCGTCGTGCGCCGCGCTCGGCGGCGAGTTCGTCAACGCGCCGCTGCACTTCGACAACATCGGCCAGGCGGTGGTGGCGGTGTTCGTGATCAGCACGGGCGATAACTGGCAGGATATTATGTACCGAGGTTTGGACGCGACGGGCGAGGACCGCGAGCCGGCGACGGATTTTCGCAAAAGCTACGCCGCGTTTTTCGTGCTGGCGGTGGTGGTGGCGTTTCTCTTCTGGGCCAACCTGTTCGTCTCCTCGCTGGTGGACAACTTCAGCACGGTGGCGAGCCAGATCGGGGGCGAGGACGGCAGCGGCGAGGCGGCGTTCGCGGGCGCGGGGTACGCGTACTCGGAGTCGCAGCGGCGGTGGCTTCTGGCGCTCAAGGCGGGGTGGCGCGCGGCGGCGGAGGAGTGGCGCGACGAGAACCCGCTGGCGATGCCCGCGTACCGGCGGTGGGTGTTTTGGTTGCGGACCAAAAAGTTCTGGGAGCCGTTCGTGGTGCTCTTCATCACCGCCAACGCGGTGCAGCTCTGCTTTTACCGCGCCGACGCGGGGGAGGCGGAGACGCGCGCGATGAGCGTCGCGTCGGCGGTATTTTGCGCGCTGTACGTCCTGGAGACGCTCGTGAACGTGATCGCCATGCGGTGGGTGAACTACTGGCGGAGCGGGTGGCACAGGCTGGACTTCACCGTCACCGTGATCGGCGTGTTGGAGCTCGTCGTGCTGTACGCCGCCGGCGAGGACAACGCCGGCTTCGTCACCGTGTTCCGCACCGTGCGCTTCTTCCGGCTGTTCAAGCTCCTGAAAACAAGCCCCGGGCTGCGCTCGTTAGTGGACACGTTCCTCACCGCTCTGCCCGGGATGCTCAACATCCTCGGCCTGATGGCGCTCATGATGCACATCTACGCCTGCCTCGGGTGCACGCTGTACGGCGACGTGCCCGAGCCCTACCCCGGGGACGGGCTCACGCGGTACACCAACTTCCAAAACTGGCCAAGCGCGGTTTCGACGCTGTACGTGTCGCTCTCCGGAAACTGGGCGGAGATCTTCAAGGATGTGTACTGGGAGTGCGCCACCGGGGATTTGTCCGACCCCGCCGCGCGCACCGCGGAGGCGTGCGAATCGTACCGGTTCAGCGCCATCTTCTTCTTTTTCTCCTTCGTGGTGTTCGCGGTGTACCTGCTGGCGAACCTCTTCGTCGCTATCCTCATCGAGCGCTTCGACTACTGCTCCACGATGGAGGGCGTGTACGACAAGCAAAACCCGTTCGACGCGCTCGTGCGCCTCAACGTGCTGCGCAAGTTTGGCACCAAGGTGCGCAACCGCCTGAAACTGGCGAGAACGTTGCAGCGGGTGGAGACGAGTTTTGGGCGCAGGTCCGTGGACGGCAAACCGGTGGGCCCGGGAACGGGGTCGGCGGCGAACGCGCGGCACGGCATCTTCGCGCGGCACAACTCGAGGGTCACGAGTTTCCGGGGCGCGAATGACCGTCTGCAGCAGATTGTGCGGGGGCCGCGGCTCAAGGCGTTTCGCACGCTTAAGAACAACCTCGGCGTCGCGCTCCGCGGGCTCGGGGCGATGCCCACGGAGCGCGCCATGAACCTGGTGCAGCACGCGTACGACGCGGACGCCGCCGCGCGCGAGCGGGAGGATGATGAGCGAAAGAAAGAAGCGTTGGCGGGCGTGTACGCCGCGGCGGGGACGGAGGTGGTCGCCGCGAAGGGCGACGACTCGGACGGAGACGCGGAAGAACCGCCGAGGGGGGTGTTCGGCGCCTTGGCGAGGTTTGCGTTCGCCCCGAGACGCGCGAAAGACGCGAACGGGTAGAGCGGGTAGCGGGTGAACGTTCATTTCTTTCATCTTCATTTCAGATAGCTATTGGATATGCTTCACCTGTGACTTTGAAGGTACTATGTACGACGCGCGCGGCGGCGGCCGCGCCGAGGAGTCTACTTCTCGACGCGTCCGCGCGCGCGTCTCAGCGT
>Ga0209666_1000674_pt1 | contig 26021 bp, 16 predicted proteins | sample SaaInlV_125m_DNA_FD_184679 | JGI IMG/M metagenome (GOLD analysis project Ga0209666, IMG submission 184679) | Marine microbial communities from expanding oxygen minimum zones in the Saanich Inlet - Saanich Inlet SI037_S3LV_10m_DNA (SPAdes)... | ecosystem: Environmental > Aquatic > Marine >...
TACCGCACGATAACCATTCCCAGACCGCCGCGTGACCGACCCATGACCCAGTCGACACCAAACCCAACCGTCCACTCAAAAGCAATCTCAAAAAGTCAAAAAGTTGACGTCGCCGAACGAATCCTCACCAAATACTCACTCACTCTCCAAACCCACGATAAACCCCGCACTCAGGCACGCGATCCACGCCATGTCCATCCAGATGTCCCCGGTGGGCGGGTGCACCGGGATCGAGCTGCTGGAGACGGACTCGTTCGACCTGCGTTGCACGCAGACGCCGACGGGGATTAAATTTTTCGTCACCGCGGCGCCGAAGACGCTCGGGCTGGACGTCTTACTGCGAACTGTGTACGACATATACAGCGATTACGTGATGAAGAACCCGTTCTACGAGGTGGAGATGCCGATCAGGGTCGAGGCGTTCGACACCAACGTCGCCGCCGCGATTAGGAATCACAACGCGCGGCTCGGGAACTACTGACTGATAGCGAACACTTAGAATATTCCGACTTAGCGAGTCGTTACTTTTTAGCAGCGAAAGGATGCGCGTGTTACAAGATTAATACTATCGTCACGCGCGCCGCCCTCGGCGCTTACATTTTTCTTCCCGTTTAGTCTCCAGGAACGCGAGCCGTTTCCCGTTTAGTCTCCAGGTGCGAGCCGTTCTCTAAGTTGTCTTTAAGAAAAAACCCATTGATTGATCATCGTCGAGGGAAAAACCCTACCCTCGACCCGCGATCACACCCTCGCTTAGTAGCCGCCGGGAGCGACGTCGAAGCCCGAACCAAAGCCGGACGCGTCCACGGGGGCCGCGGCCGCATCCCAGCCGCCGGCGGCGGGAGCATCGTTCCACTGGCCCGCGACGGGAGCGCCGCCGAAGCCGCCAATCGGCGCCGCCGCTTGCTCGTCCCAGGGCTCCGCGGCGCCCGCTGCGACGGGCGCGGCGAATCCAGAGGCGTCGTAGCCGGGCGCCGCCTCGACGACGGCAGCCTCCGGCTCCGCGGGCTTCTCCTCGAGCTCCTCGGGGTCGCGGTAGAAGAAGAGGTCGACCATGACGTCCCAAGGGTTGGCCGGGGAGATGGTACCTCGCATCTGGAGCACCATGCGCGCGAGGAGGTAGTAGAGGCAGCCGATGGAATGCTTCGCCTTGTTGTTGGCGGGGATGGCGACGTCGACGAGCTTGAGGGGGGAGTCGGTGTCGCAGAACGCGATGGTGGGGAGGTTCACGTACGCGGTCTCCGCGATGGGCTGGTGATCGGTGCGGGGATCGGTGAGCACGAGCACGCGGGGCTCTTGGAAGCCCTCCATGATCTGGTTCGTGTAGGTACCGGGAGTGTGGCGGCCGGCGATCGCCTTGGCGCCGGTGTACTGGGCGTACTTGAGCACCGCGCGCTGGCCGTAGGGCCTGGAGGACTGCACCACAACATCGGCGGGGTTCTCGATCGCGACGAGAATGCGCGCGGCGAGCATGAGCTTGTCCCAGGTCTTGCCGAGGTTCATGATGTAGATGCCATCCTGACGGCGTTTCCACACGTAGCGCTCCATCTGGAAGTCGCAGTTCTTGGTGCCGAGGTGGCAACCGGCGGCGAGCATCATCTGGATGTCCGCCTCCTTCTGGGAGAGCTGAGACTGCATCTTGGCAAAGTCTGCTTTGTCGGGCGTCGCCGGCGCAGCTGTAAGAGGGTTAACGGCGCGCGCTCGAGCCCGGTTTTCCAAAAACCTGCAAAAAAAAGATGCGATTAGGGTTTTTTATCTTGGACGTGCGTAGCCAAACGGTCTGACGCGAACGGCAGCTAAGTCAGGGATTAACGAGAGTTAGGAAATCATCTAACTGTCTGAACGTACAAAGTCGAAAATACGAATCGGTCGAAATACGATGACGCGCTCGATAACGCGATGCGTTTGTCAACAAAACACGTTTTTCTCCGAGCGACGGCCGTCCCACACCCTGCCGCACCGCGTCGGTACATGTTCTCCGCCCTATCGAGGAGAATCAACCCGCTCGTGGCCGCCCCGTCTAAGCAGGCCTCCCTCCGTCGCACGCGCCTCGCGTCCCACACGCACCGAGCGAGTGTACACGCGTCCTCCAGCATGACGCAGAAATACAAAGAAATAAGGGAGATCCTGGGCGCACCGCCCAGGCACTGGGTCGGCAACGGCTTCCACGTCTTCCCCGTGTTTCACAACAAGGCGTTCACGAAGGAACTCTCCCCGTGGCTGATGTTCGACTACGCCGCGCCCAAGCAATTCGAGCCCAGCTACGAGAAGCGCGGCGTCGGGCAACATCCCCACCGAGGTTTCGAGACGATCACCATCGCGTGGCAGGGCGAGGTGGAACACGGCGATTCCGTCGGCAACCGCGACGTCATCGGCCCGGGCGACGTCCAGTGGATGACCGCGGCGCGAGGTATCATCCACGAGGAGTTCCACTCCACGGACTTCCAACAAACCGGAGGAACGTTCGAGATGGCGCAGCTGTGGCTGAACCTACCGAAGAAAGACAAGATGAAAAAACCGCGGTATCAACCCATCCTCGCGAAACAGATCCCAGTCGTCCCGCTGAAGTGCGCCGACGATGCCGACGTGGAGAAACTCACGGGCGAGAACACCATCCGGGTCATCGCCGGCGACGAAGAGACGTACGGATGCAAGGCTCCCGCGGAGACGCACTCCCCCGTGGAGCTCCTCGACATTCGCATCGCCAACTCGAAAGTGCCGTTCGACGTGCCCATCCCGGAGGGACACAACACGATCGTATTCGTGAAGAAAGGGGAGATCACGGTGGGAGAGAAGGATAAAAAGGTGGAGCAGCAAGGCGTGGCGCTCATGCACCTCGGCGGGGACACGCTGCGGCTGACGGCGACGCAGAAGAACACGGAGGTGCTCTTACTGGCGGGTGAGCCGATTGATGAACCGATCGCCGCGAGGGGTCCGTTCGTCATGAACACGCACGAGGAAATCGCCCAGGCCAACAAGGACTTCATGAACGGCAAGATGGGACGATAGAAAACGCAACCAACGCGCGTGTGTGAGTACTTGTATTTAATCGCGAGGGCTATTCGCGGAAAGAATTTCAAATCAGAGGCCGATTTTGGCGCCGTAGAGCGTCCTGAGTAGGTCCGCATCCAGCTTGGGCTCCGGCGCCTTGGTCGAACCCCCCACGACGTCCTTCCCCACGCGCACGTCCTCCGCGTTCGCCTCCTGGATCAGCATGTCGTACTTATCCCCGCCGCTGAGCGCCGGGATCTCCCCTTGCGTCACCGCCGCGACAACCGCCGTGGCGATGATCGCGGTGGGCAACACCACGACCCCGAAGAGCAGCGCGAGGATCGTGTTGGTGAACTCTTCCTTGCTCGAGATCACCCCGGTGTCATCCCCGACCTGACGTTTAAAGTACTGCCACTCCAGCTCGAGTAAGACGTCGAAGAACCACGGCACCGCCTTGGCGCCCGGCGGTCTCAGCGCGTTGTAAAAAACAGTCACCGCGAACTCGTCCCTCGCCTGCCGCTCCTCCGCGTCCATGGAGGCGTCTTGATCCCCGGTCCCGCCCGTGTTGTACGACGCGTCACCCCGCCACACGATCTGATCCCGTCGCCCGGTACCCTGGACGGCACCCGGGTCGGCACCCTCGTCCCGCGAACGGTTGGCGGAACTCGAGGGCGCTTCTTGCATGTACTCACCCTTGGCCACCAGGACGTCCTCGTGCGACGTCACCAGCCCCGCGGCGTTGACCTTGATCGTGGTTATTCCCCGTACGGCGTATTCCCTGTTGCCGGTGAACGTTCTTGTGTTGTTCGGGTCGTCCACGTCGCGCTTTAGCCGTGCGTAATCCTCCGGGTTGGTCTCCTCGTAGTCGGGGAAGTTGTCTTCGATGAACTTTAGCATCTGCGCGTCGGCGTTGAACGCGCCGTCCCACTCCGCGCGCCATCGCACGAGTAAGACGCCAGCCTCCGGGCAAAAGGCGCGCTCGGTTTCGTACGTGAAGTCCAGGAGCTGGCGCTTGACCTGCGGCCTCCACAACGCCATGAGTTTGGCGTAGTCGTCGGACCCGCGAGCTTCGTAAACCTGCGATCGGTAGACGACGTCGGGGGACACCTCTTGGGGCTCGACGTGGAACATCTCGCGCGACAGGCGCTCGCGGAGGGCGTTGGTGGTGCGGAGCTGCGCGCTGAGGCCCGTCGCGGACGACTGCGCGTCCCACTCGCGCTCGTTCCGCCCGTCGCCGCCGTCGAGCAGCTCGGGGACCACCTCATCGCCGTCCCCGGACGCAGACACGGAGGCGCGAGCGCGGTGCGCGACGGTTCGCGGCGCGCGGCGGCGTGATCCGGCACGGCTCGGCGGCCTCGATCGGCGCGTCACCGCGGTCGCCACCGCGGGACACAAACCCACAACCCCGGTCGCTAACATCACCGCGTCGCTCGATCTGACGACGAGGCCCGAGGGTTAGTTATGAACAAAATATCCAAACAGAGTCCGAAGCGGCGTTCTGGGTTTGGATTTTGCCAACGACGGCGGCGATGATGGGAGACGATGAACCGCCACAGTTTACCACGGCTTACAACCGGACGCGTCTTCACGCCCCACGTACTCGCTAAAAGAACAATAATGATCGAACCGGCGGGACCCAAAGGCCGCCCCGCCGTCCGCAGCTAATAACTCCGCCCCGATGCCAATCGCCTCTTGCGATTGAATCGACACATTCCACATATAATTCGGCGCTGACCATCGTCATGAAAGTGGCCCGGATCTCTCTCCATCCGTACCGACGACCGCCCTCCATGCCTGCCCGCGTGCACCGACCACACACGCTCGCTCCTGAACCCTTCGTTCCCCCCGTCGAATACCCCGATTCGCTCACTTGCGGGGCAGGATCGGCGTGAAGTTCTCGGGCACGCTCCACTTGTCCTTGGGCAGGTACTGGTAGATGCCCGCCGCGAGGTGGCTCTTGCGCCTGCTCGGGTGGTTCATGTAGTCCTCGTACGCCTGCTTCGTGGTCCACTCCTGCTCGAACGTGAACTCCGACGCGCCCGGGCCGGCGCTGAGGTTGCACGAGGTGAAACCCGCGAGGGTCTTCATGAGCGCCTGCCTCGCGGCCATCTCATCTTGGAATCGCGCCACGACGGTGGCGTCGCCGTCGGGGACGATGAAGGTGTTGGAGGCGGTGTAAGGGACGCCGTCGACGCCGGGCTTGGGCGCCGCGCGGACCACGACGGAGACACCGCGGCGGGTGGCCTGTCACGGAACGGGCGGGTGGGACGCGAAGAGCGCGATGGTCAGCGAAGAGCGAAGAAGGGATTACGTAAAAAGCGATCGAGGGTTTGTTTGCGGCGATGCCGTCGATGGGGGCGACGGTGCGGTGGGTATGGGGACATATCAAGGCGGCGCTCACCTTGGCGGGTGCGCGCGCGGCGACGACCTGGACCTGAACGGCGGAGAACGCGGACATGGCACTCGGTTTGCTGCGGAGTCCGCGGCTCGAGCTGCTGTGGTCGATTAACACTAAAGCGAGCCGGGACGGGTCGTCAAGCAAGGTCGTTCTCGGGCGCGAAAGATTTTTATGCAGAGCCGGGTTTTCGCTGTTTCCCTTACCGCTTCTCATAGCAGATACGGTCCGTTTGGCCGTAATAGAATGATATTTGCTGCGTGATCTAGTTAGACTTGCCAAATTAGGAAACCGCAATTAGGACTTTTAATTTTTTTAACCAATGGGAACACGGGATTTCTCCGTAGAGCCATTCTGCGTCTCACAAAAGTCGTATTGGAAACGTATGCACATCGTTGCTGAATTCTACCGTTGGTTTTTGAATTATAGCCCGCCGTTTGGCGACGCCGTTATTACCTCGTTTATCGTGATCTTGGGGAGGGACGCGCGTCGACGCTTCGCCTCATAGCGCCCGGCGCTCTGCTTGCGTAGCTGCGTGTCCGAGGACACCGCGCGAGTGGGAGAGGTCAGGCGCCTCGCACCGGCCTAGGGCCGAACAGTAGAATCGGGCCGAGCCAAGCGCGGGGCTGGGCGATTCACAGGGACAGGGGAGGCACAGAAGGTCCTCAAACCGTCGGCTCAGTGTAGCTAGGTGCGGCTCCTGCGCGAATTTCCTCGACCCGACCGCGCGGTGTTTGGCGCGACGGCGTCGATTCGCGACCGGATGTTCGGAGCGGGCACCGATCCGATCGCATCCGTCACCTCGCGATCTCGTGAACCTGATCTTCCGCCGCTGCTCTTGCGTCTCGCATCACGCACGAACGCGCCGCGAGCGCGGGGTGATCGATGACATCATCTCCATTTTGCCTCGGCGAAATTCGGATTGCGTCCAATTCAAAATGCCCACCCCCGCCGCGCGATACGAGCGCACGCGACGTCCCGAACCCCCCCTGACCCGTTCCCAACACGAACCGTAACATCCACAGGAGCCATGGCGCCGGCGGTGGTCCAGCCGACCGCGGCGACTCGACCCGCGAACCTCCTCGGAAACGGAGCGAACGGTACGGATGCCACCGGACGACCGGCCGCGTCGTGCCTCCCGCACCGGCTCGCGGGCGGCGCGGGCGCGCCGCGATCGTGGTCCCGCGGATGGGCCAGGGGCAAGGGCACCAATGCCCTCGCGCCCCTCCGCCGCGTCCACGCGCAATCGCGCCGCGGCGACGCCTCCGGGCAGAAGGCGACCGAGCGGGATCATCACAGCTGTGTCAAGAATGGCGTCGCCGTGCGAAGGACCCGACGCGGCGAATGCGTGGTCACACGCGCCTCCACCGCCTCCGATCCCGAGCCCGAGCTCGAGCGCGTCCCCGTCTCCATCACGGGCCAGAAATCGTTGGGGCTGTGGACATGCCTCGCCGTCGCCGCGACGCTCTACTCGGTACCTTTCGGATTCGTGCGTTGGAATCTTTCAACCATCGCGCCGTTGGTCTGGTGGCAGATGGCGGCGTCCACGGCGATGGGCACCGTCTTCGCGCTCCCTTTCCTCCTCGCCATCGCCAACCCGGCGGTGGCGTACAGGCTGGACTTTTCTAGGTTGGCGCGCGTGGCGTTCGGCGTCAAGGGGGCGGCGCTCGTGAGTTTCAGCCGAGGGATTCTGGGCGCCGCGCTGGCGGCGCTCACGACGCTCATCGGCGGCGAGGCGGCGTACGGCCTGTGGGGTGAGCTCTCGTACATGTTCTTCGACGGCGCGCCGTTGCCCGCGGAGGCCCGGGCGATCGCCTACGGAGCGTTCTGGCTCGTCCAGACGCTCGTCGCCGGCGGGAAGAGCGCGGGGGCGAAGGTTTTGAACCTCGGGCGCGTCGCCGCGCTCGTCGTCGGGGCGTACTTCTTCTGGTCGTGGAACGCGGGTGACGCGTCGACGGTGTGGGAGGCGACGATGGCCACGATGCCGTCGCTGAGCTCCCCGTCCGCGTTCGTCCCGAGCGTCCCGGCTGAGTTTTGGAAGCACGCCCTCATGACCACGGGGGTGTGGATGACCTTGGGGTCCGTGCTGCCGGACTACGCGCAGCGCATGAGCTCCGCGGGACGCGTCGCAAAGGGCCAAATCGCGTGGCTTCCGCTGCTCACCGCGTGCACCGCGCTCGTGGCGTCGTCCATGGCGCAGGCGCCGAACCTCGCGCTCTACGCCGTGGTGGCCACCGCGGCGCTCGTCACCAACGCCACCGCCAACTTTGTCGGCCCGATGACCGCGCTCGGCGGCTCGAGCCCTGGCATGGGCGCCGCGTTCGCGGTGTCGTGCGCGATCGCGTGCGCGGCGCCGCTGGTGATGACATGGCAGCAGACGGTCGCGGCTGCTTCGTGGGCCGTCGGCGTCGGTTCGCTGCTCGTCGCGCCCGTCGCCGGCGTGATGCTCGCGGATTACTGGATCATGCGCGGTCGCGTCGTGGACCGTTCGCAGCTCGACGCCAACACCGGCCCTGGGGGTGTGTACCACTACCTCGGCGGCGTTAACCTGCGCGCGGTCGCGGCGTTTCTCGTGGGCGTGGCGCCCGATTTAATCTCGGTTGCTCGCGGCGCGTCTTCGCTCTTCGGCGGGTCCGTCTCCGCGGCTGCGATGGGCGCCGACGCGTTCCTCTCCGCGTACGTCGTCAACATGGAGTACTCGTCCATGATTGGCTTTGCGGTCTCGTTCATGGCGTACCTGCTCTTTTCCGTGCTGTTTACCCCCGATTCCCTCAAGATCGCGAGGGCCGAGGCTCGACGGATGAGGGACGAGGACGACGTGTTGGCCAAGGAGTTGGCGGCGGCCAAGGCGGACCCTTACGTCGACGGTCCTTCCGTTACCAAGTACGCCAACGCCGTCGCGTCCACCGCGAGCATGGCCACCGCGGGCGGCTCGCCGAAGAAGAACGGCGGGAACCGGGAGGCCAACGCGGAGCCCGCCATGATGGCGGTCACCTCCGCCGTCGCCACTGAGGAACCCGTGACGAAGGCCGGGGCCACCGCGACGCCCACGTTCTTCGTTCGAGGGAAGAAGAGCGCCAAGAACGAGTTCATCGTCAACTCGCCAACGAACTCTGGCGGGCGGCCCGAGCCCCCCGACTCGGACGGCGACGACGTGGACGACGAGGCGATTCTCACGTTTTACCGCGGCGCCGCGGACCGCGTGGATGCCGCGCTCCGTCCCGCGATGGCCTCCCGCGCCGACGCCCGGAACAACCTCCGCATGCTCGCCAAGGAACGGCAGATCATGCTCGAGGGCCACGTCGAGAACAAGCTCGTCATGTCCATGCAGGAGGTTCGCTACGAGGTGATGCAGATGAATCTGCTCGTCGCCGAGGCGGAGCTCGCCGCGGCGGAGATTGAGCAGGACCTCGCCGAAGCTCGCGCGTTCTTCGAGGCTGAGGTCGAGGACGACGTCGAGGAGATCGAGGCGCGTTTGGACCGCGATCCCGGCACCGGGCGACTCGCGGATGCCGTTCAAGAGGCTGTCGCGGAACGCCGGGCTCGGTTCGCGACGGCAAGGAGGGACGCCGTGGACGCGTCCGGCGCCGCTCGCGACGCCGTCGCCGCGACTCGCAACGCGGGGGAACAGGCGGACAACGCCGCGAACGAGCTCCGCGCCGAGGATGAGACGCGTTCGTTGCTCCGCAACTGGGCCGTCGCGGTCGGCACGTGGGAACTCCCGCCCATCCTCGACGTCCCGATGCTTCCCATGTCCGACGAGGAAGCCGCGCAACGATCGAAGGAAGACCTGCGCAGGAGCGAGTACGAATCCAAAGTACGCGCCGAGCGCGAGAACGAGTCCATTCGCAGACGCGAGGAGGATGCGCGACGCGCCGCGGCGGAGGCGGATATTCGCCGAGCCGAAGAAGAGGAGCGACGCATCCAATCGCGCGAAGAAGAACGCCGACGATCCGCCGCGGATGAGGTGCAAAGGCTCGAGGCGCTCATCCAGAGCGTCACCGACTCACTCCAGACGACCAAATCATCCATGTCCAACACCGTGAACCTACGACGCGCGGAGGAGGATGCCAACGTGGAGCGCGAGGATCAACGGCGGGATCTCGCCGCCGCCGACAAAGCTCGCGCTCAAACCGAGATCAAAGCCGCGGAGGAGCGCGAAGCCGCACGCCGCGCCGAGTTCGAGCGCAAGGTGGACACCTCCGCCGCGCAGGAGAAGCTGAGGCGCGCGGAGGAACTCGAGCGACGCGAGGCGTGGGACGCCGAGACGGCGGCGCTCGAGGAGGAGGAGACCAAGAAGCGCGCCGACGAGGACGCCGGCCGAGAGGCTTCCCTGCGCAAGGTGTACGCCGCGCGCGATAACCTCGCGGTCGTCGTGGACGGCATCTCGCGTCGCAGGTCCGACGCCCTGCTCGCGATGCGCGAGCTCATGGAGGAGGAGGCTAGGCTCCGCGCGGAGGAGGACGCCAGGCGAGCCGCCGCCGAGCGCGTCATCAACCAAGCCGCCCTCGACGAACGCGGCGTGCTCACCGCGCAGGAGGACGAGCGACGGTCCGCGGAGAACCTCCGACGGATGCAAGCCGCCGACGCCGCGCGCGAACGCGCGGCGTTGGAGCAGGCCAAAATCGCCGAGGAGGATGCCCGCCGCGGCGACGCCGACGACGCCGTCCGCGCCGCGGCGGACGACCTCGAGGCGCTCGAACGCGACGTCAAGGCCCGACGCGCCAACGCCGAGAACGACGCGGAAGCGCGCCGCCGGGCGCTCGTGGACATGCGCGAGTCCGAGCGCAGGCGCCGCGCCGTCATCGAGCAGGACATGGCCATCGCCGCGGAATCCGAAGCTCGCGCTCGAGCCGAGGAGGATGCGCGAAAGCAAGCGGCCATCGACGAACTCGCGCAGATGGAGGCGACCAACGCGGCTTTACTCGAATCGGAGGAGAAGCGACGGTACGAGTTCAAGGCGGAGACGGTTCGAATCATCCAGGAGAACCAGCGCACTTTAAACGAGGAGGAGAAGCGCCGAGCCGTCGCCATCGCGTCGATGAAGCGCGCTCTCGAGGAGGAGGACCGGCGGGTCAAGTCCGAAGATGACAGGCGCGCGCGCGCCGCCGCCGACGCCAAGCGCGCCAAGGAGACCGAGGAGAAGCGCATCAGCGACGAGAACGCACGCCGTACAGCCGCCGACGCCGCCATGAAGAAGGCGGCGGAGGATGAAGCGAGCCGAAGAAGCGCCGAGGATGAACGCCGAGCCGCCGCCGACGAAGACGAAAAGGCTCGCGCCACCGCCGAGTCTAAGCGCCGCGACGAGGAGGACGCGCGGCGTGCCGAAGCCGTCGCCGCGCAGCTCGCGCTCAAGAAGGCTTCGCAGGAGAAGCTCGCCGAGGAGGAGGCGCGACGGCTCGCCGCGGAGGCTTCCGCCGCCGCCCGAGCGGCGATCGAACGCGAACAAATTAAAGAAGAAGAGGAGCGCAGAGCCGAGGCGCTGACCCTCGCGAAGAAAGCGATGGACGACGAAGCCAAGCGCCGCCTCGCCGAGGACAAGCGGCGGCAACAGGCGGACATGGAGATGAAGGCCATGGCGGAGACTGAAATCGCCGAGCGCGTCAAGGAGGACAAGAGGAGACGCGACGTCGAGGCTGAGGAGCAGAGGCTCGCCGTCGCCGAGTCCAGGCTCCGCGATCAGGCGGAGGCTGCGGCCAGGCAGCGCGACATCGACATGGAGCGCAAGTCCGCCGAGGCTGAGCGCATCCGCGCCTCTGAAGATGCCAGGCGCGCCGCCGCCGACGCCGACGCGGTGCGCCGCGCCGAGGCGGAAAAATCCCGCCGAGAGTCGGAAGACGCCCGACGAGCCGCCGCCGAGAAGTCGATGCAGACCGCCGCCGAGAACGAGCGCAGGCGCAGGCTCGAGGAGGACGAGCGACGCGCCGTCGCCGCGCAGGCGCTGCAGAACGCCCTCGACGAAGAGAAGGCGAAGCGCGCGCAGGAGGACCTTCGCAGGGTCGAGGCGCGCGCCGCCGCGGAGGCGGCGGCGGCGATTGAGGAGGCTACCGTCGCCGCCGAGAACGACAGGCGCGCGAACGCGCGCGAGGCTGCCGTCCGCGCCGCCGAGGAGGAACGGCTTCGAAGGTCCGAGGAGGAGGCACGCAGGCGCGATGCCGCGGACTCTTACCAGACGCTTCTGGAAAGTCTCCGAAGCCTCGACGGCGAATTCGAGCCCAGGCGCCTCGCCGCCGCGAAAGCCGCGCAGGCATCCTTGGACCTCGAGAGGGACGCGCTCGCGTCCGCCAAGAAGGCTCTCGAGGACGCCGTCGCTGAGGACAAAGCGTTGGCGGAGCAGGAGGCTAAGGAGCGCGCCGCGGAGGAGGCTAAGATCGCCGCCGCCAAGCTTGCGCTCGAGGAGATGATGCGATCCGAAGCGCAGCGCAGAGGCGAGGAGGACCAGCGACGCCGCGCCACGCAGGCTGAGCTCGAGAGGCTCATACTCGTGGACCGCTCGCTCGGCGAGACGGAGGAGCGCCGACGCGCCGCCTTTGACCTCGAAATCGAACGCCTCTCCAAGCTCGCCGAAGACGAAGCTAGACGGCAAGAGGCGTCGGTGAGAGCCGCTGAGGAGGCTAGGCGCCGCGACGCCGAGGCTGTCATCCGCGCCAAAGACGAGGAGGAACGTCGCGCCCAGAAGGAAGAAGACGCCAGACGCATCGCCGCCGACGCCGCGATCGAAGCCGCCGAGCGCGAACTCGCGCAGCAGATTGCCGAGGAGGATGACCGAAGGGTCCAGTGGGAGGTTTCCATGTCTGAGCGGGCGAGAGCCGAGGCGGAGCGCTCAGCTCGCGAGGAACGACGCGTCGCCGAAGCCGAAGATGCCATGCGACGCATGGTGCTCGAGGAGGAGAACAAGCGACGCGAGGAGCAGTACAGACGCGAGCAGCTCGAGTCGCGCCTGCGCGCGGTGCAGGATGACGACGAACGCCAACGAGCCGCGGAGGAGGCTCGTCGCGCCGGCGTCGAGCTTCAATTGCGACAGATGGTCGCAGAGGAGGGTAACATCACCACCGCCGAGGACGGACGCCGCGGCCAAATCGCCGCCGAGGTTGAACTCGCCAACAAGAAGGAGGAGGCCATCGTCGCCGCGGAGGAGGCTCGACGCGCCGACGCGGATGCCTCCGTCAACCGCGCCCGAGCCGCGCTTGATTCGCTCATCGCCGAGATTGACGCCAGGCGCAAGGCGTACGAGAGCGCCATCTCCACCGCCGCCGCGGCTGAAGCCGCGAAGCGCGCGGACGAGGACTCCAGGCGCCGCGACGAGGAGGAAGATCGCCGGCGCAGGTCCGACGACGAGGTGAACACGCGCGTCTCCGAGGATACCCGACGCGCGTCGGAGGAGAACAGGCGGTTCAAGGCGGAGACGGCGGCGAAGCGGGCGCGTGACTTTGAGGAGAAGCGCCGCGCCGCCGAGGCGGCGAGGGCGTCCTCCGTCATGGAGTCCCTCGAGGCTGAGGCGTCGCTCCGCGTCAAGGCGGACGCCGCGCGGAACGCGGCGGCGGAGAAGGCTGCCGAGGCTGACAAGGCGGTGACCGCCGCCGAGGAACGGAGGCTTCAGCGCGAGCGAGACGCGGCGGAGGCATCCGCGAAGAGAGCCGAGGCGCGCGAGCGCGAGGAGACGGCCAAACGTGCGAAGCGGGAGGAGGAGGCACGCGCGGCTGCCGTCGCCGAGGCCAAGGCTCAGGCGGACGCCGCCGCGCGCGCCGCGGCTGAGGCTGAGGAGCAGTCGCAGGCTCGGGATGCCAAGGCGGCTGCCGACGCCAAGGCTGCCGCGGACGCCAAGGCTGCCGCCGCGGCTGAGACTGCGGCTGTCGCGGAGGCTGCCGCCGCCGCCAAGGCTGCGAGAGAGGCGGCCGAGGCGGCTGTGCGCGAGGCTGAGGCCAAGGCGAAGCGGATGGAGGAGGAAGCCGCCGCCGAGGCTGAAGCCGAGGCTTCAAAGGCTTCAAAGGCTTCTGTGGACGTCTTCGCCGCCGCCGCGGAAACCTTCGGAGCGCCCACGCCCGAGCCCACGCCCGAGCCCGTGAAGGCGATGACCCCGACGCCCATCACGGGAACCAAGGCGGCGCCCAAGACACGCGGCGAGCGCCGCGCCGAGCTCGTCGAGGCGACCAACCGGGTCAAAGAAGAGCTCAAAACCGCGACGGATACCAAATCAGTCGACGAACGCAAGGCGCGGTTACTCGCCAGGCTCGAGCGTAACGAGTCCCTCGAGGTGGCCGTGGAGGTTGCCCTCATCGACAAAGACCCGCAGCTCGTCACCGAGGTGCTCCAACAGACGTCCAACGTCGTCGCCGCGTCGGAAGCGCTCGCGGCGCTGTATCGCTCGGATGAGAACCGAGCCGCCGAGGTGTTGATGGGGCTGGACGCGGCTCGCGGCGCGGAGTATCTCCGGCTCATGGTGGACCAGCTCAACGACGCGGACGCCGCGTCGGCGCTCGTGGGTGCCGAGGAGCCCGGCCGCGTCGTCGCGGTGGCGCAGTTCCTCCTCCCCTACGGAGCCAGGTCGGTGCTGTACAAGGGTAAGGAGCTCCTCGCGCTCGTCGCGGCGACTTCCCCGGAAGCCGCCAAGACCATCTACGCCGGTTTAGAGTACACCGAGCAGGTGTCCATCCTGCGCAGGCTCGTGCTCGGCCTCGGTCAACGGCCCGGGAGCGAGGATAAGGAGGAAGGTGCGCTGTCCAGGACGGCGCTGGTGGACGCCGCCGCGTTTGGAGCTTCAAAGCCCGACTTCGACACGGCGGCTTCGCTCCTCTCCGGGATGGAGGCGAAGAAGGCGACGGAGGTGCTGCACAGGTTCCGAACCCGCGGCGTGAAGAGCGGGAGCGAGAAGTGGCAGCGACGGCAAGATGCGGTGGAGGAGGTACAGAAGGTGCTCTCAGCCAAGAACGCGTCGCTCGCCGCCGACGTCGCCGGACTCCTCGCCAAGAAGAAGAAATGAACTGCATTGCATTGCGAATATTTATCAGAACGTGAGTGATTCAAATTAAGATCTTACGACAAACACGTCGCCGCGCTGTGGGCACCCGTCTCACGCGTTGTATGCACCGGGCCCTGGGTCGTCCACGTTCCTGTCCCGCTCCCACCGCGTGCTCCTGGTGAACGTCGCTCGCGGGGAGCTCTTCTCCCGCGAGCTCGCCACTTTTCCAAAGCTGGACCTCGAGCTCCCAACCGGGTTGCCGTGCGGTCCGGGCCCCAGCACACCGTCGCTCCCCCGCTTGTCGTGCTCCTTACTTATGAACTGTTTCGTCGTCTGTACGCGCGTCGTGGAGCCGAACGGCGTCGTGGGCTCGGAGGCTTTGGTGCTGACGACTTGCTTTCCCACGGAGTCGGGTAGTTTGTGCTCGCCGGGGCCTGGTCGTTTCTCCCCGCGCGGCAACTCCGACGCCTTCCACCGCGTTTCCTTCGGGAACTTGACCTCCGGCGAGTTCGGCACGTCCGGCTGGACGCCGATGGACCCCGGGAGCTTGTCCGCGTACGTCCCTGGGCCCGGGACGCCCTTACCCAGTGACCCTTTCTCAGACTCTTTGGAGTAGACGCCCTGCGCCTGCGTTCGACTGCTCTTCTCGATGGTGTACGCGGGTTTCGACGGTTTCGGGGACACGCACTGCTTGCCACACGCGCCTTCGTGATCGTACGCGCCGGGGCCGGGCGTCGCGCCGGGTTTACGCAGTGGATCGGTGACGAACATGGACGCGTCCGTGGTTCCCTTCATGTTTCGATCGACGGATGAGAAGCCGACGCGCGGGAGGGTGCGATTGATGGAGAGCGGCGCGATGCCCACGCTGTCCAGCGGGTCGTACTTTGGCCCCGGGCCGATGGTGCTGGACATCACCTTGGAGTGCTCAGCGGATATGTACATCTGTGTGTGGAAGGTGAGGGATACGCACGGCGGTCAGGTGTCGAGTCTCGGATGCCGATGTCGTGATTGTGATTGTTACTAACCTTTTCTCCCTCGACGTCGCGCGAGCCCTTCGTGAACGACGGGCTCGGGAAGGACTGCATGGTGCTCTTGACCTGTGGGCCGAAGCCGGACACGAGCCTGGTCTCGCGCCGCGGAAGCGGGTTCTCATACGGGCTCTTCGGTCGTTGCGCACCCATGGCGGTGTCGGTCCGATTTGCCGGAGGTTCATTCCATTTCCGTCACCTTTGGTCCTTTCGGAGACGACGCTCCGAACGTATGGTTAACCAGTGAGACGGGTCAGTTTATGCCATATATTGACAAGATGGAAACCGAGGATGCCTACCAAATTTTCTATTTCGCTATTTCGCTATTTCGCGCCAAAATTCTTCTTGGAAAAGTTGGCCACCCCAACGGCTCTTGGAAAGATCTTTGCGCCAGAGAGCGCGAGCGGCGGCCAGCGAAGGCGCCGGCTTCGTCCATGTCGGTGGGCAAGCTCTTTCTCGGGGCGCTGAAAGAGGCCTTCCTCCTCTCGCCTCCCGAGAAGCAGCCTCCGAAGGAGCCCCTCACGCTCAACGGACCCAACCGCATACCGGGAGACAGGCCCCCGCTCGACTGGCTCAACGCCGAGCTCGAGAGGCGGAACCCGCACCTGCAGGCGAGGCGCGAGGAGCTCGGCCTCGTCCGGGACGAGCGGACGCGGCAGCTCCTCGCATCGCCCGGACCCGCGGGAAAGGCCACGCGCGGCGCCGACTTCCTCACCAGACGCGAGGGGCGGCACCATCCGTACGATCAGAGGGGAGGAGGCACGGACGCCGGCGCGAACCAACCCGCGCGAGCGCCGTTCCGCACCCCAGGGCCGCGCGTGCAGATCGACTTCGCGGGTGACGGCGACGGATCCGGCGGCGCGGACCCGCTCACCACACTCGTCACCAGGGCGGCGCCCGTCAGCTCCCACCGGCGCGGGCCCACCATCGGCAGGCCCGGCTGGCACCCCGCCCATCCGTCCACCGGCGCCGACAACAAAGGCGGCATCGCGGCGTCGGGATCTCGGTGGGCCGGCGCCTCCACCGTGGGCTCGCAGCACCGGTACCCGACCGCCGCGCACAAGTTCGGCGCGGGGACGTACCAAACCGCCGCGGACTTCTCCGCCTTCCTCGCGGTCCGCCAAGCCGCGCCCACCCCGAACGCCGCGGGCGACGGAGACTCAACCTTTGAGCAATCAGCCATGAAGCAAGCGAGGGCGAGGGCGGCGGAGACGGAGGAGGATCGAGCGGAGCGCCTCGCGAGGGAACACGCGGGCGCGGATGCCTCCCCGGGGATGAACGACGCGTTGCAGACGCGCATGTTCACCGGGCACTACGCCCACGGACCGAGGCCCATCACACCTTTCCGCGAGCGAGGAGCGGATGGAGCGGGCGGTGACGCATCGATCGATATCGATCGGTCCGATCTGAGAAACGCGTCGGTGCGGGAAGCGACGGCGATGACCTTCCGCGCGGGCGCCGAGCGCATAGCGAGCGCCACGCCCGACATGCGCGCCCTGCACGATCGCTCGCGGTTCAAGGCGGGCTACCACGTCGCGTCCGCGGCGGCGGCGTCCAACGGAGTGCACGACGGAGGCTCGAAGCCGGCGCCGCTGGGGGGGTACTTCGGCGGCGCGCTCGCGCCGGCGCAGTTGGAGTTTCGGCGATCGACCGCGTGGAAGAAGCTCGGGCTGGACGTGCGGGACGTGGACGCGTACAAGAAACTGGTGGAGGCGTCGAGCGCGGGGCGTGCACGGCGGCGGCCAACCTCCGCGCCCCCAGACTCCGCCCGCAAGCAATCGATTGATCACGATGCGGAGTCCTCCGACGACGAAAAAGACGTCGGGCCGGTTGCCAAGAGACGGCCACGCGGCGCCGCAAAGCCCAAGAAACCGGTGACGCAGTACAGGATGAAAGCCCCGCCGCCCGCCGGGCTCACCCCGAACAGGCGCACATCGCTCGATTCCTACGTCGACGACGCCATCGACGGCTTACGCCGATCGACGTCGCAGGCGCTCGGCGACGTCTCGGCCGATTCACCGCCCGAACCCGCGCGGACCGCGCTGACTCCCACGCAGCGACGTGAGCTCGCGCTCGAGGTGCGCGCGGCGAACGCGAGTGTGTCCGCACCCGTGGACGTCGCGCTCGAGGCGGACCTGGAGAGGCAGATCGCCGAGATGGAACTCGCGGCGAAGGACCTCGAGATCAAGCGAGCCGAGTTGAAATCATTGCCGGCGGGATTACCATCCGGGGGTGAAGACGAGGGGCCGAGCGCGGCTGAGATTGAGGCGATGGAGGCGGAGCTGACCCGGCCGCTGAGTGCGGAGCAGGCGGATGCGATCGAGCGCGCGTACGCCCCGGGGTCGCCGTCGGAGATCGTCGCGTCCGGAAAGTTCACCGGACAAGGCGTGTTGGAGGTGAGAGTTTATTTCTTTATTTTCGTTTGTGGGGGCAATTAGACTGACGACGTGTTTTTTCTTTACAGATGACGCGCAAAGACGTGGCGACGATGGCGACCGGCGAGTGGCTCAACGACGAGATGGTGAACTTCACGATCGGGACGATGGCGGACCGGGAGATGGCGCGGTGCGGTGGAACCCAACCTCGGGTTCACTTCTTCAACACGTTCTTCGTCGGTAAGTTGACGGCTCAGGGCGACGGGTACGACTACAACGCGGTTCGGCGTTGGACGACGGCGAAGAAGGTGAGTTTCTTTTTTTGTTCTCTAACTGTTTGCCCATACTGACGTTTTGTTTAATACAGCTCGGGTACGATTTGCTCGAGTGCGACAAGGTGATCATCCCGGTCCACCAGGGTATTCACTGGGTCCTCGCCGTCATCGACTTCAAGGCGACGTGCGTTCGTTTCTACGACTCTTTGCTTGGGAACGATAAGGGCTTGGTCGAAGATTTGCTCCGGTGGGTGACCGATGAGTGGCGTAACAAGAAGGAGAAGGACGTGAGCACGGAGTCGTGGAGCGTGGAGATCCCGAAGGACATACCGAGGCAGATGAACGGGTGCGACTGTGGGGTGTTCATGCTCAAGTACGCGGACTACATCGCGGTCGGGTGCCCGCTCACGTTTCATCAGCGTGACATGGAGTATTTCCGGCGGAGGATCGTGGCAGATGCCATGGAGAAGGGCAACTGATGGATGGAGCGTGCGTGTCTCTCTCCGTGAACGGGCGTTTGGCGTACTGTAGTGCTACTGTTACAAAACGATACGTATGATAGGACTTTGATCGCGTTTTTGTTCTTGACGCGAACGCGAACGACGGCGTTTAGGTGTCATCACGCGGCGTCGCCCTCCTCCTCCTCGCTCCCCTCCTTGGTCGCGTTTGGGCGTCGCCTCAACCCCTCGGCTTCGTCCCCCGCGCTACTCATCGCCTCGCCTCCCACGGAACTCGGCTCTACGTCTTCCCCGGGTTTCGCCGCGTCGTCCTTATCACCGCAGTTGCCGTACCTCACCCACGCGTACGTCACCGCGCCGACCTTCACCCCGGCCCACAGCAGCAGGACGCCCAAGGCTGCCTCCCCGAGCATTTGTTTGTTTCAGTTGTTTGCGCGCCGAGCGGAGAATTCAACACCGAACGCGGGAGTGACTGAGGCTGGAGTGAGTGTGCGTATGCGAGGGTCGCACCGTCGGGGCTCACACCGTTGAACGCGGCGGGATATCTCGGGCGCCGCGAGGGTCGTAGTGGTCTCGCGGTCGTCTCGCGGTCCTCTCTCTGGCCGCAGAGGAAGGCCTCCAGGAGTTGAAACAATTGCTGACCTGGTAAAATTGCCGCCGTGATCACAGAAGAGAAACTTCGATCGCCACAGCGTGCCGCGCGCGACCCTCGCCATGCCGGCGTCGCTCGCGGCGCGCGCCGTCCCGATGCGCGCGCACATCGCACCTTCACGCCGCGAGGGTGGGTCATCGCGGATCACGAACCGCCGCGGTGGGCGCATCGCCCGGTACGCCGGCGTCGACCCCGCCAGCCCCATCTTCGTCTTGGGCTTGTTGGACCTCGGGAGCGACGGGGACACGCTGTTACCCGACGGGGACGTCGCGATGCTGACCGCCGGGGCGCTCGCGGCGCTCACCCTCGCGAGCCTCGGCGTAGACGACCCGTCCGCCGAGCTACGGGCCCGCGTCAACGCGGTCGAGCCCCTCGAAGTTCGCCTCGACGTCACCACCCTGTGGTGCTTCGTCCTCGCCAGGGAACTGCTGTACGTGCCGCCGGGGGGCAAGGTTGTGGACCTAGGGTTCAGCGTCGAGGACATCCTGCGGCTCGGATGCGTGGTAGGGACCGGATCGTGCCTCGGCGTCGCGTGGCTCGGCGTCGGGACCTTAACCGGTCAGTTCAGACGCGCGGGGTTCCTCGGCGACGACAGGACATTGATTGAATATCTGAAACCGGGGTGGACCACAGGCGCAGTCGCGGGCGCGTTGTGGCAGCTGTCGGAGGCGTACCTGTGCCGCGGGCTGGACGGCGTCGCGGGGCGGGGGAATGTAAGCGGCGATTTACTGACCACGGTTGCCAACTTGGGGAGCGGGGAACTCGCGACGGCGGCGGCTGCGCTGGACTGGCCCAACTCAATCGCCAGCGTCCTCGCGCTCATAGCCGCCATGCAAACCTACAGGGTGTTCAGCTACTTCGTCCCTTAACCCTCATTAGCCTTTAACTTAGCTCTCAATACACGTACGAACACGAAGCCGGTGCACGCATTTCACTCGTAAGCCTCTTATCTCTCAATACACGTGCGAACACGAAGCCGGTGCACGCATTTCACTCGTAAGCCTCTAGGTACCCCTCGTTCTCACCCGCGGCGTCTTGGTTGCCGCTCCGCCGGTTGTACTCGTCATACCGGAGCTCCGCCTCGGACTCTCCCAACAGCGTCTCCATCATCCGAACAACCCGCGCGTTCTGCCCGTGCGACACGTTCAGGCACGATATCGCCTCACGCGCGAACTGCACCGCCGCAGGTAAGTCCACCAGGTGCGCCTCGATCTTGGCGAGGAGCGCCAGGTGAAGCCCGAGTGGCGGGTGACACGGGGGGTACGCCAATCGAAACGCGGGAAGCACAGCGTACGCCGCGTCGCGCGCGCTCTCAAAGTCACCGGCGGCTACCGCGGATCGTTGCATGGCGTCCAGGACACGCACGCGGAGCAGGTGTATGGGTCCCAGTGCGCACGCACACTCGTCGCCGTTCATCAGCGAGGACGCTCGCGTGAGCGGTTCGAGAGCGTTTGTCACTTTGGTCACCTCGTCGCGGCTCGGATCCGCGAGGCGCACCTCCGCGTCGGCCAACAGCTGCGCGCACTCGGCGACGCGCAACGCCGTGTGCTCCCGGTCCGCGCCGCCCAGCGTTCCCCACACGTGCACCTCGAACCGCGACTTATCTCCCCTCATCCCCGAATTTTTCACCGATGCATTTTTCTTCGCGTCTGAATTTTTCTTAGCCTCGTCCGCCCACGTCCGCCCGAACCCGCCGGCGCCGCGGAGCCCCCCGAGCCCCCCCGAGTAGTCCACAGGCGACTCCGTCACTTCATCGTCCGTCACTTCATCGTCGTCCACGGTCGGTGCACGCGTGATGACCTCGAGACCGCCGTGAAGAACACCGGCGGATGAATTGGCGTCTGACGCGGCGACGGCGCAGAGATACGGATCAGCCGCGCCGGTTCTCCACGGCGGCGCGTCCGAACCCTCCCCGTGGTCCACGAGCACAGCCCCGCCGGGCAACCGCGTCCTCGTCGTCCCTTTCATCGCAGTCGCCTCAATCTCAGACAAGTGTGGACAGTACGTGTCCATGTTACCGCCGTCGAGGTCGAATCTGTACCCGCGCCACAGCGCCGCCCGCCGCTCCTGCCTCGTCGCGAGCAACTCCACGTACGCCATCGTCACCTCATCCCCGGGCTTGAGGTCCCTCGTCGCACGCAGCGTGATGCGCCGGCCCTTGAAGGACTGCGCCGCGGACGGCGAGTCCGCGTGGTTCACCATCGCCGCCGCGGGGTACACGGCTACGCCGACGGGGTTCAATTCTTCGTCGCACACGGTGTGCGCGTTGCACGATATCTTGCCGAGTAACCGCGCGATGTCGCGCGGGTCCGGGCCGGTGGCGGTATCGTCGATGGATGCTCCGGCGGCGCCCTTTAGGGTCCCGGCGAAGAAGGCGGAGGTGAGCGTCGCGGCGTGTGCGAGTTGCGCTTTGCGAGCGTCCGGGAGGGCATCCCAGTTGGCGTCGAGGGCGTCGAGGGCGTCGAATCCGTCGCCGAGGCCGAGCGCGGTTGCCGCCTTCACGCCGTCCTCGAGCATCTCGTCGTCGTCGCCGGTGGATCCCCCATCGCGCGATCGTCCCTCGCGGGCGCGTCGCCAGAGGATGCGCGCGGCGAGCCGGACGGTGGGCGGGGGCACCCGCGGGGCGCATTTCACGAGCGACGCGCATTCCTCCTTGTACCCCCGCTTCCACGCGGCGGCCTGCGCTTCTCGTGAGCCGTAGCGCGCCACCTTGGACCGCGCGCATCGCAGGAGGGACCCCTCGCTGGTTCTGAACGTGTGGTCGCATCGCGTCGTCAGATTCGCGTCGTTGAGCACCGCGGCGTAGGGATTCAGCGAGAGGATCTCGTCGCCAGCCTTGATCGGGGCGCGGACGAATAGCCTGCGTCCGCCGTGCGCACTCGGGCCGGTGCGAAGCTCGACCTTACCTCCGGGTAAGACGCCCGCGACGGCGTCGGCGTCCGGTGCGGACATCGCTCCGGTGTGGCCAAGGGTGCGACGCCGGAGTGGTGGACAATCCTCGCCGGAGATTGATATCAACCGTGAAAAGGAAAAAGGAAACTCGTTTTATCAATAAAGAGGGGAGACGTCGATAGTGTTTACGTCGATGGCGTCATCAACGATTAAAACGCAAGCTGCTAAATTTGACCTACACCGCGCCCGCTCGGCGTCGCGCGTCACGCGCGACCGCCCCTCGGCGCGCCTCAACCAGAAAACACATCAATTAGAGATGTCGTCTCCCGTAATGAATGAAAGAAGCGTCTCGATGCGTCGGCTACACCGACTGACCCGTCACTCCAAATCCCCGGGTTCATTCGTCTCCACATCCGACTCTCATCGCACCTCGATACCGCATCGCCTCTCTGTCGAACGCGTCTCCTTAATCGCCGTTCTCCCACACGAGCATGCTCCGCTTGCCAACCATGACATCCGCGAGCTGCACGACGCGCTTCCACACAGACTCCTGAACGTAAGGCACGCCGTGCTTGTCGCAGATCGCCTTGATCTTGGGCTGCGCCTTCTGGTAGGACTTCATGGAGATGTCGGGGAACATGTGGTGCTCGATCTGGTAGTTGAGCCAGCCGTGGAAAAAGTCGTTGACGTCGCCGCCGGTGCGAAAGTTCGCGCTGCCGATGACGGCGCGGAGGTAAAAGTCATCCGACCTCGGCTTGGTCTCGCTCTCAAACCTGTAGATGTCGTCGCCGACGTGGTTGGTGGCGATGATGATGAAGGAGTGCACGTTGGTGATGACGTCCGCGAGGATGGAGGTGAGGAGCACGCCGGTGGCCATCTGAGCGCCGCCGACCGCGTAGCCGAGCGCGGGAAGCGCGGCGAATTGAAACGCGGCGTAAGGCGCGAAGCACTTGATCGTCTCGATGAGCGCGCCGAACTGGCCTTTGAAGGCGCCACCCACGACGGTGACGAGGGTGGACGGGAGCTCGCCAGTCTTGAACGGGTTCTCGAAATCCTCGCCAGCCTTCGTCGCCTCGCGCTCCCGCCGCGCGTACATCTCCTTCATGGTGTTGGGAGCGTAGTAGAACCACTTCCAGATGAGGGCGAGGCCGACGACCTGGCCGTAGCGGGCGAGCATGGGGAGGTTGCCGGTGCGGAGGGGCTTCATGTTGCGCTCCACGAGATCGGGGTCCGCGGCCTCACCGAGCTGTTAGTCATAAGAGGGATGGGGGACGAGGGAGGTTAGCGGCTTTGGTTTTTTTGGCTTTTTTTTCTCGCCTCGGGAGGTCAACAAAGAATAAACAAGATGGTTCGATGGGGTCGCCTCTCGCGCGCCCGCGCGGGCGATCGCGCTACGGTGATCGGGGGAAGGGGTGGTGCGTACCTGGTAGTGGTGGAGGTGGTTGTGCTCGACGTCCCACGCCTCGGGCATCATCCAGTCCATCCAGTCGGAGATGCGGCGGGCGACTCCCTTGGCGAAGGTGCGGCGGTGGAACCTGCCGGTCACGACGCCGTTCTCGGACTGCGCGGTGTTGTAGCCGCCGTGGCAGACGTGGTGGCCGACCATGGTCCAGCGGGCGCAGATGGCGGTGGACATCATGAAGGCCGCGATGGGGTTGACGCCTCCGATGGCGGCGAAGGCGTTGGTCAGGAACGGGGTCGCGAAGAGCACCGCGAGGCCGCCGTAGTAGAACATGTTGGCCCACGTGAGAATCTTGTTGAGGTGGTCGACGTCATCCTCGCCGATCTCAGCCTTGAGGTCCTTCTCCACCTGGCGAACCTCGGAGGCCCACGCGGCGAGGTCGAAGTTCTCGCGCCACTTGCCGGTCTCGTTGTACGTCATCGGGGTCTCGGCGTTGTAGTCGAGCGCGATCGCGGCGCGAACCTGGAGGGCGCCGCGGGCGACGGAGACGGGCGCCTTGGTGGAGGCCCTGGAGGCGACCGCGCGGCGGGAGAGGGTCGCCTTGGTGGGGCGAGCGCCGGCGAGGGCGACGGGAGTCGCGATGGTCATGGCGGCCATTGCGTCCTTTAGCAGCTTATGAAGGGGAAGGTGTAAGCAAACGCGTTCCGGTCTGTGGGAAGCGACGTCGCCCGTGTGGTGCGGGAAGTGGCGCGCGCGGTGAGACCACACCCAATTCAACCTCCACCGGTTCGCTGCGAGCCGCAAGTCCAAAAATCACAAAAATCTGGGGTCTCGAGAGCAACCTGCGCGAGGCACGTATGACCAAACTCGAATCTCAACCAATCAGAATTCGCCGATTCGAGGATAAAAGCTCACCGGCTGATTTTTTTCCCGTTTGCTCATAGCGGGCCGATTTTTGACAGTTTGAGGGTTCAGTATTCGAGAGTTCAGGTTTTTCGATTTGGCGTTTTGGCTTGTGATCAGAGTGCTTTTTTCCAACATCGTCGTCGCAACGCATGCCGTGGTCTACTCTCTCACATCCCGTTGATCTCCCTGAAGAAGGATATGGTATCCGTCAGCGACTCCACCAGCGCGTCGATCTCCCCCGGGGTGTTGTACAAGTACAGACTCGCCCTCGCCGTCGCCGGGATCTCAAGGTACCGGTGCAGCGGCTGCGTGCAGTGATGCCCGCTCCGCGTCGCCACCCCCGCCTGGTCCAGCAGCGTGCACACGTCGTTGGCGTGCAGCCCCTCCACGTTGAACGCCGCTAAGCTCGCCCGGCCCTGATCCGGCGTCGGCCCGTAGATGGTCACGTCGTTCACGGCGCTTAGCTTGTCGTACAAGATCCCGCCGACCTCAACCTCGAAATCGTGCACTCGTTTCATGCCAACCTCCGTGAGGTAATCGCACGCCCGGCCCAGCGCGATGGCCTCGCCGATCGCGGGGGTTCCCGCCTCGAACCGAGCGGGCGGCGGCGCGTAGGTGCTCCGGTCCATGTACACGTCCTGGATCATCTCCCCGCCGCCCATCCACGGCGGCATGGACTCCAACGCCTCTTCCGTTCCCCAGAGGAAGCCGATACCCGTGGGGCCGCACATCTTGTGCCCGGACGCGACGATCCAGTCCACGCCGAGGGTCTGGACGTCCACGGGCATGTGCGGAACCGACTGGCACGCGTCCAGCAGCACCTTCGCGCCGTGTTTCTTCGCCAGTTCGACAACCGCGGGGACGTCTAACTCGCACCCCAGCACGTTGGAAACGTGCGCGGTGGCCACGAGTTTGACCTTCCCTTCAGCCATGACGGCCGCGAGCTCGTCGATGTCGATGCCGGCGTTGTCTTTTGTGAGGCCCACGTGCCGGAGCGTCGCGCCCGTTCGCTGGCACACCAGCTGCCACGGCACCAGGTTGGAGTGATGCTCCAGGACGCTGACCACGACTTCATCCCCCGGCCCGAGGTTTTCCATCCCCCAGGTGTACGCCACCAGGTTGATCGCCTCGCTCGCGTTGCGCGTGAAGACAATCTGGCGATCGGACTTGGCGTTGACGAAGTTGGCCACCTTGACCCGGGCTTCTTCGTACGCGTCCGTGGCTTTACCGGAGAGGTAATGGACCCCTCGGTGGACGTTCGCGTTGTTCATCATGTAGTAGTCGCGGTGCGCGTCGATCACCTGGCGCGGCTTCTGGGACGACGCCGCGCTGTCGAGGTATACGAGGCGCTTGCCGGTCTCCGGGATGTCCTGCTCGAGGATGGGGAAATCGGCGCGGAGCTCCGCGGCGAGGTCGACGGCGGACGACGACGCGATGACTCCCGGGGCGGCGGTGGCTCGATGCGTGCCGTGATGACGACGCGTGGGTGCGTGAGTGCATCGTCCCGCCTTGTGCGTCGTCCTGGGCGCGGCGGAGGCTCGCGTGGACGCTTGGAGCGTCGCGCGGGCGGTGAGTGACGTCATCGTCTGAAGTCACGCGGCGCGCGGATGTGTGGCCGAGGCAGGGGGTGCCGTGGGAAAATGCTCGGACGTGGCCTTTTTTTTTTATGATTTTGGTCGGTTGCAGATGTG
>Ga0209666_1000679_pt1 | contig 25936 bp, 15 predicted proteins | sample SaaInlV_125m_DNA_FD_184679 | JGI IMG/M metagenome (GOLD analysis project Ga0209666, IMG submission 184679) | Marine microbial communities from expanding oxygen minimum zones in the Saanich Inlet - Saanich Inlet SI037_S3LV_10m_DNA (SPAdes)... | ecosystem: Environmental > Aquatic > Marine >...
CCGCCGATTTCGTGAGCGCGCGCCTGGTGCCGAACATCCGCGCCGCCGCGGGTCCGCGCGTGACGGGCGACGCGCTGCAGAAGAGCATGCGCGACGCGTATTTCCAGACGGACCGGGAGTTCCGCGAGGCGGCGAGCGAGGAAGACGCCGCCAGCGGCGCGACCGCGCTGGTGATGTGCGTGGCGTCCGACCCCGAGGCGGGGACGTCCGAGCTGGTGGTGGCCAACGCGGGCGACTGCCGCGTCGTGCTTTCGCGCGCGGGCAAGGCGATCGACTTGTCCACGGACCAGCGCCCGAACTGCTCCACGGAGACCAGCCGCATCGAGAGGGCGGGAGGGTTCGTAGAGGACGGGTACATCAACGGGCACCTGGGCGTCGCGCGCGCGTTCGGGAACTTCCACGTCGAGGGTCTGAAGGGCACGGAGACGTCGCCGGGGCCGCTCACAGTTGAGCCGGAGGTTGAGCGGTGGCGGCTCACCGGCGAGGACGAGTTCCTGGTCATCGCGTGCGACGGGCTGTGGGACGTCTTCTCCTCAAACAACGCCGTGGATTTCGCGCGGCGCGCGCTGCGCGCGCACAACGACCCGGGGCGAACGGCGCGCGAGCTATGCGAGGAGGCGGGGCGACGAGACTCGGCGGACAACGTCACCGTCATCGTGGTGTGTTTCTCCAACGACCCGCCGCCGGATAAGGCGCCCGCCGAGCGCACCGCGCCGCCCATGGGCCGCGCCATCTCCAGCGAGGGGCTCTCCGAGCTGCAGAAGGCGCTCCGCTCGGACGATGAGGCCGCGGTGGAGGCGCAGATGACGTCACCAAACCTGGGACTCGGGAGGAGGCTGACGCGCGTGGCGAGCATAAACCCGAGCTCGCCGAGCCGGGGAAACGGAACCGGTTTGTCGGGGTTTTCCGCGTTTTCCGCCGGGCTGGAGAGCGCGGCGATGACGACGCTCACGGAGGAGTCCTCCCCGGGTTTGGGAGAGAGCCCGTAGTAGCCTTTTAGGACGATATCATAATACAACGCATAGATTCTCCCGGTGAGCCTTTCAACGACGTCGCCTTTTTCGCGTTCAGATGCCTTTGGCGATGACGCCGTAATCGACGGGCTGATGCCGGTCGATGTCGTTGTTCGACGGCGGCATCGGGTACTTGAGCCCGGTCGCGCAGTTGAAGAGCAGAACCTTGTCGGTCTTCGCGATCTTCCCGTCCGCGAGCCCCTTCTTGAACGCGGCGTACGTCGCGGCGCCCTCGGGGCACAGCAGGAATCCCTCCTTGGTGGCGAACTCGGAGACGCCTTCGTCGATGGCGTCGTCGTCAACGGCGACCGCCCACCCGCCGCTCTCGCGCACCGCGCGCAGGATGAGGAAGTCGCCCACGGCAGCGGGGACGCGGATGCCCATCGCGCTCCGCGTGTACGCGTCGTCGACGCGCGTCGCGAACTCCTCGCCCGCCTCGAACGCGTTGACCATGGGCGCACAGCCTGTTGCCTGCACGGCGACCATCTTGGGCAGCTTGGTGTCGGGGGAAATAAGACCCAGCTCCTTGAGCTCACCGAACGCTTTCCACATCCCGATGAGGCCGGTGCCGCCCCCGGTGGGGTACATGATGACATCCGGCAGATCGTCCCACCCGAACTGCTCGACGAGCTCGAGGCCCATGGTCTTCTTGCCCTCGATACGGTACGGCTCCTTGAGCGTGGACGTGTCGAACCAGTTCATCTCCTCCTTGCCCCCGCCCACGATCTTCCCGCAGTCGTCGATGTACCCGTTCACGCGCCACACGTTGGCGCCCTGCAACGCCATCTCGCGGATGTTCGTGTCCGGCGTGTCCTCCGGAGCGAAGATGTACGTCTCGATGCCGCACCGCGAGCAGTACGCCGAGAGCGCCGCGCCGGCGTTGCCGTTCGTGGGCATCGCCATGCGCGTCACGCCCAGCGCCTTGGCCATGGACACGGCCATCACCAGCCCGCGAGCCTTGAACGAGCCGGTGGGAAGCCGGCCCTCGTCCTTCACGAGCAGCGCGCCGCCGTCCTCCAAGCCGTGCAGCGCGCCGAGCACGGGGAAGTCCACCACGGGCGTCGCCCATTCGCCGAGCGACACGCAGTCCTCCGCGGCGCGCACGGGGAGCAGCTCGCGCCACTTCCACAGCGTGGGCGGCCTCGCCGCGAGCGTCTCGCGCGTGAGTTTGCCTTTCAAAGCCTCCAGGTCGTACCGCACCAGGAGCGGCTTGCCGGACTCGGCGAGGCCGTGCAGCGTGTCCGCCTCGTACTTCTCGCCGGTCAACGAGCACTCCAGGTGCGTGACGAACGTCCCGGCGATCTCGTCGTCTGTGGGGACACCCTGTGGTCGACGAACGGGTTTTCACGGGGGAGGGGGTCGGATCGCGGAAGGGAAGATCGGAGAGAGAGGCGACGCGTCAGCGGCGATCGGCTGAAGGAGCGAAACCTTCCGATCGGCGGATGAGGTCGGTGCCGACGCGCGACGCTTCGGGACGCTCGTCGGTCGGTTCGGGCGCGAACGCACCTGGAGCTTCCAGGCGGGGGTGAACTTCGAGCTCGCGGCTTTCGCGGGCTCGGCGATCGCGCGGCGAGGCGTCAGGCGACGGGCGGACTTGCCCGTGCGGCTGGGTTTCGCCTCGGCTCGGACGAGAGAGCCGGGAAGGCGAGCGGCGGTGGAGGTGAAGGCCATCGTGTTTTTCGTGTGTGGATCGAACGGGAAGTGCGGCGGTCGAGCGCTGCGGAGAGACGGGAAGGGAGGACGGTCAGCGATCAGCGCGATCGAAGAGGCGATGACAGGAGATGCGGGGGGGGAACGAGGATCGGCGGGTGGGCGTGCGCACCTCTGGGCGCGCGAGTGTGTGACGAACGGCGAACGCTTTTCGGATATAAAATGGCGCGGAACGAAGCGAGACGCGCTGTGATTGGCGCACGAACGTCCCCGCGGCGCGCGAAAGGTCGCTCGCGCCTTTTTCTTTTGCCAGCCTGGCTCGCGGACAAGTTCGGGTGCCGAGTGTCCGAAGACAGCGCCGCGCGCTTCGCCATCGTCCACGACTGAGGCGGCGCGCATCCGGTGCTTGGAGGTCGGGAGCGCGCTCGGACGCGTCGAGCGCGCGGCGCTTCCGGCGACGCGGCCCTCCGCGTCGGGCTTCGCGATGAAAACGACAACGTGAAACACGTGATGCGTGATGCGTGATGCGTGATGCGTCCATTGAAAAACGGCTTTTGTCCACATCTCATACTCACTCCCCCAGCTCCTGCCGCGCCTTTTCGTCCGCCTGCATGCTCCTCGCGCCCTTGTCCGCCTGCTCCAAAATCACGTCGCAGCACTCGAAGTAGACGTCCGCCAGCCTGTTCACGACGCGCGCGTCGGCGTCGTCGCGCGCGAGCGCGACGCGCATGTTGATCACGCAGTCCACGAGCCGCCCGGGACGCACGTCGCGCACGTCGAAGACGTCCATGGACGAAGACGCCGTCGATGGGTCATCGCCGTCGCCACTGTCGTTCGAGGCTCGTCTGGTGAACCCCCGGGACGAGGGCTTGAGCTTGATCTTCCCGCCGTCGGCGTCGCGCGCCTCGTCCAGCGCGCGGCACTCGTCCAGCGTGGCGGCTACGTTCGCGCGCCGCGCGCGCGACTCGTTCACCACGCACAGCTCCTTGATCATCGCCGCCTCCGCCTTGGGGATCTCGCTCGGGGAGAAGGACCGGCTGACGACCGTGGTGCCGAAAACCCCGTCATCGTCGCACTTCGGGTGCAACTGCCGTGCCGTCTCGCGGACCAAAAGCAGCTGCCACAGCAGCTGCCAGTTGGGGACGCGCTCCTGCGATTCCATCTCGTCCACCAGCCGCGCGGCGACCGTCTCGACAGCCTCGATGGACGCCGCCGGGACGTCCATCCCGGCCACGGTCCCACCGCCGGCGTGCGCCGCGCGAAGAACCTCCACGCGCTGCTCCCGGGACTTGAGCCGGGAGACCAGCTGCACGACCTGGATGTCGGGCTGCATCTCGCCGGTGACCGCGGCGAGCACCTCCTCGCGGATCGCCGCCAGCATCGAGAGCAACGCGAAGTCCCCCGAGCTCTCCGCCACCTGCACGTACGCGGAGAGCGCGGCCATAAACGAGCCGTCCAGCTCGCCGAGGTGCTTCCGCACCACCGAACGAAGGATGGCTTCTTTGTCCACCTCCGCCGCGGGCGCCGACGACGGCGACGCGGCGGCGTCGGCGTCGTCGTCGTCGTCGCCCGGGATCACCTCCTCCACAGCCTCCTCCACGAACACCTGCTCCACGGTCTCCTTGATGATCAGGTCGAGCAGCCCCGCCGCGCGCTCGACGTTCTCCACCAGCGGGTCCTCCTCGGCGGCGCCCGCGGCGACGCGGCGGCGCGCGGGGACGCACCGAGAGAGCCAGCGCGGGCCTCGCGAGGCGGCGGCGGCCGTGGGGCGCGCGCGCGCGGGGCGCGCGCGGGCCGCCGCGAGCGTCGCGGAACGCGCCGCCGTCGCGGACGCGGTGACCGAGGTGACCATGATGTTCGCCAGGAGGAGCGCAAGAGGTTCGAGTTGGACCTCCTCCTCGGCGTGCGTCTCACAGTGTCGTCCCTGGTGAGCGGCGGCATTCGTTCGTCGCGCTTCCAATCGTCGTTCGCGAAAGTAGTCAGTGTTGCACTCGCATGACTCGGCTTCGTTTGTTTTGGCACAGGTTCCGGAGGCGGTTTTGGCAGACTATATCGCATATGGATTTTTTTGATCTTTCGCGTCGCGTGCCTCGAATTACGAACCGGAAACGGCGGATGGAACCTCACAGAGTTTTTAGTCGAAAGCTTCAATTTTTGGCGGGGACGCTGAGCTGGACTCGCGCGTTCGGCGATTCTTACTGGCTTGCGCGATAAAAAGGACACGTTTCGCGGGGATTCGAGTCATATTCGATTGCGTCGACTATCCTTAGCAACCCCCCCGGGTCCGGTGGAGCCGGGGTAGAGAAACCCTCCGTGCTAGGCGGAAGGGTCTGTGCGTCGCGTGTCTCGAGGGGCGAGGCGCGACACCCGCTCGTTCGCGTCGGCGACTGCGAACGGCGGTGCGGTGCGGAACTAATTCTTTCCGGGAAGGTGCGCGTGCCCTCCGCGGTTTTCCCGAAACACCCTCGCGAGCCCTCGTCTCCCGCGCTTCCCCGTCGCGCTCGACGCGTCCCGCGCGCGCGCGGAGGCGCGGATCTCGTGATTACGACTCGAGCCTCGCGTTCCGCTCGCGTATCGCGCGAACGCGCGTTCGAACGCGCCGCGCGCCCTCGTCCAAACGCGCGTCCTTTACGGGTCTTTTTGTTTCCACGGCTTTCGGGAGCAACGGCATCGACGGAAACGCGAGGAAGAAACGCGAAGTCCGCGGCCCGGGGGTTGGCCCGCGCGACGCGCGCGACGACCCACACCGACTGACGCGCGGTTCCCCGACGCCTTCACGCTCTGCGACGACAGGCTCTCCTTCCGATCGACGCGTTCGAGAAGGTCGAGCCCGTCGTTAGCCCCTAGCCAAGACAACGCGTGTGCCCGAGTCGACCGACCGATCGCGGCACGCCAACCTTGGCACCCCGACGAGACACGGAAACGCCCGTGTCGAAAGACAAAAAAAGAGACGCGCGCACAATTTTTAGTCGCGCGCGCCCGTCCGCCGCCATGTTCACCGTGGCGGATCCCCGGCCGACGCCGACGGCGCCCGTGGACTTGCCGCAGATGAAGACCGGCCCCGGCGGGCCCGGGGCCTCGCGCGCGCCGAGAGCGTCGCGCCTGAGCCGGACCGCGCCGGAGGTTATGCGCGGCCACCACGCGTCGCTCCTCGCGGCGCTCAGAGAGGAGGACACCGACGACGAGTTCGACGACGACGCGTTCGCGTTCGTCCCGAAGGGCCAAGAAACGCCCTCCACCCCGCGGGGCGCGCACCGCGTCTTCACCGCGGGCAAGGAGTCCACGGACTCGCCCACCTCGCCGCTGGTGACGCACACCAAAAAAGAGCCGCACACCATGACGTACGGATTCGCGCCCCCCGCCGGCGACGCCGGCAGCGCGCCCCGCGCGGCGACGCCGCCGCCGCCGCCGCCTGACATCCGCGTGTTCCTCTCCAACGGCGCCTCGGCGCCCGTCGAGGTGCTCCGCAACCAGATCGTGACCTCGCTGACGCTCAAGCTCGACCGCGACGCGGCGGAGATCCTGACGACGGCGGCGACGACGACAAACGCGGAGTCGGTTTCGATCGGTTTCGACGTCGGTTTCGACCCGCCGGCGGCGGCGACGACGCGCACGCTGCTCCTGCCGGAGTCGTCGAACCTGCCCAAGATCGACGAGCTCTCCGCGGCGGGTGCGGTGGAGGACCCCGCGGAGTACCGCGAGCTGATGCTGAAGCTGGCCGACCTGCGGTACATCTGCATCCGCGCCGCGACGGAGATTGGCGACGACGGCGAAGCGCGCGAGCGCGAGTACTGGCTTCCGCTGGACGAGTCGCAGACCGTGGCGGACATCAAGACGCTCGCCGCGGGCGCGGATCTGCTCGAGCCGGACGGCCCGCGGCTTTTGGACGTCGCCGCGGGCGAAACCCCCCTGAATCTGAGCGCCACGCACGCGGGGCGCACGCTGGATGACGCGTCGACGGTTTCCGAGGAGGGGTTGACCCACAACACGGTGATTCGCCTGTGCGTGCGCGAGCGCGCGAACGTCGTCGTCAAGATGCGCGGCACGAAGGACCTGGAGGTGAGCCTCACCGCGGACGAGACCGCGGCGTCGCTTCGCGCGAAGCTGGAGCAGATGCGTCCCGGGTACGCGCGCGACCTGTTTGTGCCGTACCCGCGCGGCGACGCCGGAGCCGCCGCGGGAGCCGGAAGCCGGCTGTTTTTCGGCGGAACCGAGCTTCGCGACGGGCCTCTCAACGCGTACGGCGTCGCCGACGGCGCGACGCTGGAGCTTCGGCCGCACACCTTCGGCGTTTCCGGCATCTCGATCCCCGGCAGAGGCCAACATGCGGGCGGCTTGCGGGACAGGCACAGCTGGAACAGCGCCGGTGCGACGTGGAAGCCCGCCGCCGCCGCCGGAGTCGCCGGCTCGTGGGTGTCGTCCGGTTCGGGCGGAGGAAGGTCCGTCGCGATGAGCGGCGCGTTCGACGACAGTGGGTCGACATGGGGGTCCGGGTTCGGCTCGGCGTCGTCCTCCTCCTCGGAGCACTACGGCTCGCCCGACGTGGCGCGCTCGTTCGACCTCGCCAGAAAAGGGCTCGCGATGGGCAACCGCCCGCAGCTCGCGAGCGGCGGCACCGGCGGCGCGTACTTCCTGCGCGACGGCGACGGCGAGACGTGCGCGGTGTTCAAGCCCGCGGACGAGGAGCCCAACGCTCGGAACAATCCGCGCGGGCGCAACGTGTCCGTCGCCGGTGAGGGTTTAAGAAAGGGCACGCGCGTGGGCGAGGGCGCGTCGCGCGAAGTCGCGGCGTACCTGCTGGACCACGACGGCTTCGCCGCCGTTCCCGCGACGTCCCTCGCGAACCTGTGCGACGGCGCCTCTTCCGGCGGCGACGGCCTTGGCAAGCTCGGGTCGCTGCAGGCTTTCGTGCGCGCCGACGCCGAGGCGGAGGAGCTCGGCCCGGGTCTGTTCCCGGTGCGCGAGGTGCACAAGATCACGCAGCTGGACATCCGCCTGGCGAACACCGACCGCAACGCGGGCAACATCCTGGTGCAGAAGCGCGGCGGCGGCGAGGGCGGCACCGGCATGTTCCTGGTGCCCATCGACCACGGGTACGCGCTCCCGCACACGCTCGAGGATGTGTGCTTCGAGTGGGAGTTTTGGCCGCAGGCGAAGATTCCGTACGACGAAGAGACCAAGGCGTACATCGCCGGTTTGGACGTCGAGCGGGACGCCGCGCTGCTCCGCTCCGAGGGCATAGAGCTGTCGCCCGCCTCCGAGCGCGTCCTGCGCGTGTGCACCGTGCTGCTGCAGAAGGCGGCGCAGAGGGGGTGCTGCCCGGCGGACATTGCGGGGATGATGTCGCGCCCGATGCCCAACCGCGCCAGCGACTTGGAGAAGCTCGCGTCGCGCGCGGCGGCGGCGGCGCTGGCCGGCGGCGAGCCCAGAGCCGCCGCGGCGGTGCCCTCGCCCATCGTGGACGCGTGGCGCGCGCTGGACGGGAACGCTGAGGCGGAGTCGCGGTTCCTGAGCGAGTACGCCGATCTGCTGGACTCATACCTCGAGGGGTTTGAGCCGGAGCTCGCGCTGTGAGACGATAAACCGCGTTTGAGGCGTGTTCCTCGCCGACGAAGCGGAAAAAAAAAAAAAACGTCGGCGAGAGGGGGTGAGGCGACGGCGCGGGACCGCGTTGGCGCCGCGATTTTTGTACAACGATGTTGTAATTTACGTGACGACGAATTGCGTGTAAATTTTCTGGGAGCCGGGGCGCCGGCGTGTTTCTGTGGCTACGCCCGCGCCGCGATTTGCCTCACGCCGTCGACCAGCCTCTGCACTTCCCAGTCTTTGTTGAAGTAGTGCGCGCTGGCGCGCACGACGTCCTCGGGGAGGCCGGGCTCTCGGCTGGTTTCAGCCTTCGTCCGCCGCGCCTCCCACTCCATGCGCGTGTTGTTACACACGCGCGAGGTCCACACGTTCACTCCGGCGTCGCGCAGGCGCGCGCGGATCTCCGCGACGCCGACGCCGTCCACGTCGAAGGTGACGATGCCGCACTTGGCGACGCCGACGTCGCGAACGTTCACCTTGGGGATCTTCGCCAGCTCTTCGCGCATGGCGGAGGCGAGCGCACGCGTTCGCGCCCACGCGCGCTCGATGCCCACATCCAGGGCGTACTGCACCGCCACGCCCAGCCCCGCCTTGGCGCAGAAGCTCACCTCGTACTGCTCGAACCGCCGCGCGCCTTTTGCGGGCGCGTACGAGTCGGCGGCGTCCCACAAAGCGCCGTGCAGGTCCAGCATCACGGGCTCGCACACCGTTTGTCCCTCCAGGAACGCGTTTCTGGCGTACAGAAACCCAATTCCGCGCGGCCCGCGCAGGTACTTACGCCCCGTGCCCACCAGGAAGTCGCACTTCAACTCGCGCACGTCCGTGGGCATCTGCCCCACGCTCTGGCACGCGTCCAGCAGAAAAGGCACGCCGTGCTTTTCGGCCATCGCGCCGACTGCCGCGGCGTCGTTCACCAAGCCCCCCGAGGTGGGCACGTGCGTGATGCTGATCAACCTGACCGGACCGACGCGTCGACCGTCGGCCGCGCGCGTCGGTCGTCGCGCGAGGCTCGCTTCCAACGCGCGCACGTCCAGTTGCCCCGTCTCCTCGTCGCTCGGCACAACCTCCACGACGACGCCTCGCGTCCGCGCCGCCTGCAGGTACGCGATGTAGTTGCTGGCGTACTCGCACCGCGCGGTGAGCACGCGGTCGCCCGGCTGGAAGGACTCCAGCAGCGCCCCGAACGCGCACTGCCACGCCGACGTCGCGCTCTGGGTGATGGCGATCTCGGAGGGGTCGCAATGCAAAAGGGAAGCCAACGCCGTGTACGGCAGCGCCAACGCCGCCGCCTCATCCTCCGTCGTTTCGTACCCGCCGGCGATGGCCTCGCGCTGGAGGTACGCCACCTGCGCGTCGAGCACGGCGCGGGGGGGGAGAGCAGAGCCGGCGGCGTTGAAGTGCGCGATACCGCCCGGGGTATCAGGACGGACGCCCGCTATGCCGGGTGTGTCCTCGCGAAACGCGTCCACCTCCGCGTCGGACAGAGCCCCGGGGACGGCGTGGGCTCGCCACCGCCTCTGCGCGCGATGTCGTCCCAGCACCGACGCGGGCCTCGCGGCGGGGACGGTCGGTCGGGCCGAGGTCACGGCAACGGGCAGCATCGTCGGCCTCGTCGAGTGTCTCGTGACCTACGCGGTGTGCAAATGACGCGCGCGCGCGCGCGTGTGGCCCGGACCCGCGGTGTGCGCCGAGTCGCGAGAGACTCCGTGCGTCGAGTCAGCATCGTCTCGGTGTTTTCGTGCGTTCCGATCGAAACCGAGCACGCTCGGGGGCACGACGCCGTGCGTTCGTTCCGCACGGCACACTCCGCGCCGCGCCGAGTTCGCGACCGTCTCGAAGCGACCCGCGTACTCGCGGCGCGCTCGCTCTGTCCAGCGTCCATCGGTGCTGTCTTCGGACGCGCACGACCGCGCTCGCGTAACCCTACGACCGACGACGACGACCGCTCCGAGAATGTCGACGCCTCCCAAGGTTGGTTTCCTCGGGCTCGGCATCATGGGCGCGCAGATGGCTGCCCGCCTGGTGCGCACGGGCGCCAACGTCACGGTGTACAACCGCAGCGTCGCGAAGACGGAGCCCCTGCGCGCGCTTGGCGCCTCCGTGGCGTCCACGCCCGCGGAGGTCACGCGGCAGTGCGACTTGGTGTTCGCCATGCTCGCCGACCCGAGAGCCGCGTGCGCGGTTGCGACGGATGGCCCGGATGCCGCGGTGGCCGGGATCGCCGCGCGCCCCGCGACCGCCGCGCCCATCACGTACGTGGACTGCTCCACCGTGGACGCCGCGACCGGCACGTTCGTGGGTGATGCCGTGCAGGCGGCGATGCGCGAGACCGCCGCCGGCGACGCCGGAGGCGGCTTTCTCGCCGCGCCCGTCTCCGGCGGGTGGCGCGACTGCCGCGACGGCACGTTGCTCTTCCTGTGCGGCGGCTCGAGCACGGCGTACGAGGCGGCGTGCGTGCCGCACGGCCTGGACGCCATGGGGCACAAGCGGTGGCTTTTCGGCCCCACGCCCGGGGACGCCGCGCGCGCGAAGCTGATGCTGCAGGTGATGATGGGGAACATCGTCGGGTCGCTCGCAGAGATGATGGCGCTGACCAAAGCCTCCGGTTTGGACGAGGGGGCGATTTTGGACGTTTTGTCGCACTCGGCGATGGGCAACCACCTGTGTACCGCGAAGGGCGCACTGATGCGCGAGGGCAACTTCTCGCCCAACTTCCAGGTGTACCTGCAGCAGAAGGACCTGCGGCTCGCGCTGCAGCTGGCGGACGACCTGGGCGTCCCCGCGCCCATCAGCGCAGCGGCCAACGGCCAGTACATCCGCGCGCGGCAGATGGGCCTCGCCAACGCCGACTTTGCCGCCGTGCGCGCGGCGTACGAAGCCGAAGCCGTCGCCGACAAGGAGAGCGAGACGGAGGAGCTCAACTGAAGGTGTATGTCGTACCCGGCTTTAGGGTGCGAAAACGCAGGATCGTCCCGGAGAAACGCTCCGACGATACCGCGCGGTGGGTCACGAAACGATGACCGTATACTACTCACGATACCTCGGTAATACTAACGCGCTATCATAGACTACTTTCAGTATGGCCGACGGCCGAATACGGCCACCACGGCTTTCCCCGGAACCGCCGCGCGCTGAACGGCGCGAGGTCCACCTCCGGGGTAATTCCCGTCGCCAGGTCCGCGACGACGCGCCCGGTGATCCCCCCCAGCGTCCAGCCTATGTGCTGGTGCCCGAACGCGTACAGCACCCCGGGCACGCGCGAGGAGGGCCCGAGCACGGGCAGCGCGTCAGGCAACGTCGGGCGGAACCCGAGCCAGTCCTTCTCGCCGTCGCGCGCGCCCAACCACGCAAACGAGTCTTCGTTTTTTGTCGAACGAAACGAAAACAACGCGCGCGTCTCGGCGTCCAGCTGCTCGAAGCGGCTCGCGACCGGGCCCGCGTTCAAACCGCCGAGCTCGACCAGCCCCGCCGACCGCACGCCGCCGGACATGGGCGTCACGATGAACCCCCCCTCGGAGGAACACACCGGGCGCGTCAAGAGCGGCTCCTCTCGAGCGTCGGTTTCGAAAACGCCTTGGCTTTTTTTCGGCGCCCACTGCACGCTGTACCCGCGCTCGGTGTCGAGCGGGACGGCGTCGCCGCACTGCTCTGCGAGCTGTTTGGAGTGCGCGCCGGCGGCGATGACCACTGTGCCCGCGTCGAGATAAACGCCGTCCGAGGTGGTCACCCTGACCGCGGACCGAGGATCCCCGGGGACATCCAAGGCGTTGACGAAACGCGCGTAGCCGCCGGACCCGCACCGAACCTCGCCGCCGCGCGCGACGAACCCGTCGCGCATCGCGCGAAGAAGCGCCTCGGGGTGCCGCAGGAACCATCCGTCCTCGAACCACCAGGCGCCGCCGCGCACAGCGCGGTCGCTTAAAAGTGGTTCGAGCTCACGCACCCCGACGCCGTCCAGAGCCTCCATCTTCAAACCGGGGCCCAGGCCCTCACGACGCAACGCCGCCGCCGCCGCGGAGGACGCCGAAGTCACGTCCCTCTGCAGCAGGATGTACCCTTTCCTGGCGGCAAAGGCGTCGGCGCGGCTCTCCGGCGTGGGCGCGTACACGCCCATGGGCGCGTCCACGTCCACCCCCGCATAAGACCAGGCGTCCCGGTACCCGTCCTCGGCGAGCCGGAGCAGCGTGCCCAGCGCCAGCGAGGTCTTGCGCACCTCGGCGGGGGAGCACGACGCCAGCGCGCGGGCGGCCCAAGGAACCATCCGCAGCAGATGCGGGTCAGGGACGAGCCGAAGCGCGCCCTTGCGGCTCATGATCATCCCGGGGGCTTCCTTCCACAGCCCGGGACGCTGCACGGGGACGTTCGCGTAGAAAGCGAACGTCCCCGCGTTGCCGTTGGAGGCGGAGTGGCGTCCCCCGACGTCCGGACCGGCCTCCAGGAGGGTGACGTGTTTCCCCGCGCGCTGCAGATGCAACGCTGTGGCCAGACCGACGAACCCGCCCCCGACCACCACCGCGCGCGACCGGACGGCCGCGGACGCGGGTCCCATGGTCACCGTATCCCTCGCGGTCTGCTCGCTTCGCCGCGAACGCGCGCCACAACCCCCGCCGCGCGGTCGCGCCGTTCCGACACACACCCGCGCGCGCCGAACTGGCAGCTTTTCCCGACACTGCGAAAAACGAGATCGTCGCGGCTCCTGCTTGCGCTTTCGGGACGAATCCTCGTCATCGACGTCGGGCGCGTTCGCCACACAACCGCCCCGCGCGACCCGCGGGAGCCCGCGCTTGTTTCGACTCGAGGCCTCGTTGTTCCCCGACGATGTCCCTGGCCCTGTCACCCGGTATGGCGCGCGCGCGCGGCCCCGTGGCGGCGTGCGTGACCCGGTGCCTGGGCGCCTCCTCGCCTTCTCGAGCGATCCCTGTCCCGTCCACCGCCGCGCTCGCCGCGCCGGGAGGCCACGCGTCCCGTGGCCGCCCCGCGTCCTCCTCCGCCGCGTCCTGCTCGCGGCCGCCGCCCGCGTCGCGGCTCGCGGCGCGTGCGGCGCGCTTCTCCGCGGCGGCGAGCGCGGACGGTGACGCCCCGGACGCGACCGCCGCGATCCGCGCGGTGGAGGAGCGGCTCGGCGTGACGCTCTCCGAGTCGCCGACGGTTCCGGCGCCGCCGCCGGTGGTCGTGGTGGTCAGCGGCCCGAGCGGCGTGGGCAAGGACGCGGTGGTCCGGCGTCTCCTGGAGCAGAGGCCGGAGCTGAGCATGGTGGTCACCGCGACCGACCGCGCGCCGCGCCCCGGCGAGACGGACGGCGTCGATTACCACTTCACCACCACCAAACGCTTCGAGGCTATGATAGCGAGCGGCGAGCTCATCGAGCACGCCGTGGTGTACGGCCAACACAAGGGCATACCGAAAAGTTCGGTGCGGGACAAGCTTTCGTCAAACGACGACGTCGTGCTCCGCCTGGACGTGCAGGGCGCCGCCACCGTGCGCGCGATGATGCCCGACGCCGTGCTCGTCTTCCTGTGCGCCGAGAGCGAAGCCGCGCTCGCCAGGCGACTGTTCAAAAGAGGTACGGAGACGAACGCGCAATTCGCGCGCCGCGTCGAGACGGCGCGAGACGAGACAAAACGCGTCGACGAGTTTGATTACGTCGTCGTCAACGCCGACGGGGGCCTGGAGCAGGCGGCCGCCAGGCTGGGCGCGATCATAGACGCGGAGAAGAGCAGGAGGGGGAGGAAACCGGTCGAGGTGTGAACGTGTGAGTGTCGGGGCGATGTGTGCGTGTAGGTCGTAGACGCGACGACGAGCGTAGACTATGTGTTGACTCGTTCGTCGAAAAGGGATGGCGCACGTCGTGGGTTCGTGAAGCGCGCTGTCGGGTCGATTCATCAGTCGTGTGATTTGGCGGGCGTCGTCTCGCGAGCCGTTATCTGAGAACTCGGAAGCTCGTCCGAGAGGCTCGTCCGTCCCGGTGGGCCGTCATTCGCGGCGCGCCGAGGCGTGATGGCGGTCCGCGACGCGGCGGTGGCGGCGCGCCCGCCCGACGGCGGGTCTGCCACGGTGGGCGGGACCTTCCCGGATGATCCGCCGCGTCCCACCCCGTTGATGGTTCCGGAGACCGCGCCCGAGTGGTCTCCCGCCGAATTGGAGCGGTACCTGCACGTGGTGGCCATGGAGCGGCACACCGCGCACGCCATTCGGAGACACGACCTGCTGGACAGGCTTCATCAGCACTGCGACGGCGTCGGGAACCCCAACCCCCTGCTGCTGCTCGGCCCACCCGGGAGCGGGAAGTCCACCGCGTTGGCAATGCTGATGAGCGAGATCGAAGGCGGTCCAGCGGCGCGACGCCGACGCGACAGCACCTCGCTGGCTGGGGCGGCCGACGGGGCGGGGGCGAACACGTCCGGTACCTCTTCCGCCGCCGCCGCCTCGGCCTCCGCGGTCTCGGTCGCGGGCGCGGAGCCGTTCGTGCTCGCGCACACGTTCGGGCTGCTCGGGCATTCCGACGATTTGCGACGCGCGCTGCTTCGGATGTGCGCCGAGCTCAAGTCGCGATTCAACATCTACGTGGACCTGCCGTCCCGGCTGGAGGACGTCGGCACGGCGTTTCCGCGCTTCCTCGCGCACGCCGCGCTTTTCGGCAAGATCGTGGTCGTGCTGGACGGACTGGACAAGGCTGAGTGCCACGACGTGACCCCCGAGGACTGGCTCCCCGCGGCGCTGCCGCTGGCGGCGCGCGTCGTCGTCGCATCCGCCGGGTGCCGCGCGGTGAACGCGCTCAAGGAGAAATCGGGCCTGCTCCTGGACGTTTTGCCCATCGCGCCCCTCGACCGTTCCGAGCGCGCGCGCGTTGTCGACGCAGCGCTGGAGGGCGTCGGCGGCGGTCGCGTGCCCGCGTCCGCGACGCTGGGGGATTTGCTCGCCGCCGAGGACGCCGGGTCGCCTCTGTTCCTGGCGCTGGCGGTTGAGGAGATCAAGTGCCGCGCGCGCGCCGCCGACGACGACACGTATGCCGCCGTGGAGGAAGCAAACGGCTTCCCCGGGACGACGGTGGATCTGCTCGCGAGCGTCTTCGACCGGCTCGAGCGCCGCTTCGGCACGACTCTGGTGGCGGAGGCGACGACGCTCGTCGCGTGCTCGCGTTCGGGCCTGACGGATTCGGAAACCTTCGCGCTCCTGCGCGGCGCGCCGACGCTGGCAAACCTCCCCGTCTCGGAGTGGGAGGCGCTTCAAGCGGAGCTCGAGCCCCACTGCTGGCCCGTCGAGCGTCTGCCCACCGCGTCGAACCTCATGGGATTCTTCCACCACACGTTCACGACAGCGGTGTTCCGCCGCTTCGCCGACGCCGCCGCCGAGCGGAGACTGCAGCACCTGCGCGTCGCGGCGTTTTTCGCGGACCCGACGGAGCCCGCCCCCTCGCACCGCGGCGTGAACGAGGTGGTCTGGGGCTGCCGTTTGGGCCACGACTGGCACGCGCTGCGCGCGCTTTTAACGGACCCGCACGTGCACGCGCACCTGTGGAACCAAGACACGCAGGTGGACCTCGCGACGCACTGGGACGCGTTGCTCAAGGGCGAGCAGAAAGTCGCCAACGCGCGAAACGCCAAACTGGTTCCCGGGCCGAACGGCGCGCTCGTACCCCCCAAGCCGCGCCCCCCGCGTCGCCGCGCGGACGTCGTCGCGGAGTTCACGCGCGTCGCAGACGTCGCGCCCGTGTCCTCGGACGGCATACTCACGCCAGACGTCACCAAGGAGCTCATGGCTGACTTCCTGGCGTGGAGCGGGCACCCCGGCGAGGCCGCCGCCGTGCTGCGCGCGCTGGCGGCGGAGAAGGGCGACGAGGCGGATGTGGCGGCGGTGAGCGTCAACTACAAGCTGGGGCGCGCGCTGGGGCGGCAGGGCGTGCACCTGGAATGCGAGGAAACGCTGCGGCGCGCGCTGGCGGCGGAGCAAATGCTGGTGGGCGCGGAGACGCCCATGGTGGCTGAGATTGTCACTGAGCTGTGCAAGGTGAAGATGGAGACGGGCGAGGCGGAGCAGGCGGGTCAGCTCGCCGCGCACGCCGTGAGCGTCTGGGAAGCGGCGGAGGCGGCGGGGTACGAGGAGGCGGACGTTTCGACGCTGGTCGAGGCGCTCACGCGGCTGGCGGAGGTGTGCGAGGTGCTGGACCGCACGGTCGCCGCGGAGGCGGCGTACGAGCGCGCGCTCGAGCGCCTCGAGTACATGCTCGGGCCCGACCACCCCGAGGTGGCGGAGCACCTCGGCAAGATGGGCGGCGCCTACGCCGCGCACGGCGAATGGGAAAAGGCTGAGTTTTGCTACTGCCGCGCGCTGGCGTTCGCGCACAGGTTCTCCGGGCCCTCTTCTCTGCACATCTCGCACTTCTACAACGTGCTCGCGGAGTTGCACCGCGCGCGGGGGGACGCCAGCCAGGCGCAGGCGCTGTATCAGCGCGCGTTGCAGGTGATCGAGGCTGTGCTGGGCACGAACCACCCGGAGACGGCGACGTACCTGAATAATTTGGGCGAGACGCTTCGCGCGCGCGGTCGTTTCGAAGACGCCGAGCCCATGTACGTGCGCGCGCTGGCCATCGACGAGAGCACGCAGGGCGTGAGCCACCCCATCGTGGCGATCCGGCTGAACAACCTGGCGGAGCTGTTCCGCGACATGGGGCGTTTGGAAGACGCCGAGCCCATGTACCAGCGGGCGCTCGCCATCGACATGGCGGCGCTCGGGCCCAACCACCCGAACGTCGCGACGTACCTGAACAACCTCGCCGGGCTGTACAAGGCGAGAGAGATGTGGGACAAAGCCGCAGAGCACTACACGCGCGCGATCGCCATCGACGAGCGCGCGCTCGGCCCGGACCACCCCGACGTCGCCATCTACCTGAACAACCTCGCCGGCTTGTACAAGGCGCAGGGGAAACTACGCGAGGCGGAGCCGCTGTATCTGCGCGCGTTGCGAATCAACGAGGAGTCGCTGGGGGGCGACCACGCGGACATGGCCATCTACTTCAACAACGTCGCGCTGCTGTACAAGGCGCAGGGCAAGCTGGGGGAGGCGCGCTCGTACTACCAGCGCGCTATAGACATCGGGGAGAAGACGCTGGGCGCCGAGCACGCGCAGGTGGCGACGCGGCTTTCCAACCTGGGGGCGCTCCTGGTGGACATGGAGGACTTCGCCGGCGCCGAGGCGGCGTTCGCGCGCGCGCTGGCCATCCGCAAGGACGCGCTCGGAGAGGACCACGAGGACACGCAGAACGCCGCGGAGTGGATCCAGCACATCGCCGAGCGGCGCGCGGGCGCGGCAGACAGCCTCCCGCACAGGAAGGTGGCCCTGGACGTCCCCGCGGTGGACGACCGGGTCGCCGGCGAGGCGGCGAACGCCGCGCCTCTCTCGCCCCCGGCGGGGTTCAAACCCAGGCCGCCGACGCCGCCGCCGGAGCCCGAGCCGCAGCTCGAGGATACCCTCGCGTCTTCCCCCCCGCCGCCTTCGCAGGTCCACAGCGGGACTCCCGCGGTCTCGCCCGCGGCGTCGCTGGCGCCGCCCCCCACGGCGCCGCCGCCCCAGGCGGCAGCGTCCCCGGCGCCCGAGGCGCCTTCCCCCCTGCACGCGGCGGCGCCGTCGGCGGAGCCCCGGTTGGCGGCGTGGGTCGGGACGGGAGGCACGACACCTCGCACGACAGAGACCATGTCGCGTCAGCTAGACACGTCCCAGGAGGCTGTGGACGCGGCCATGTCCTCCGTGGATGCCATCCTGAACCGGTACGCTCCCGCGCCCGCGCCGCCGGATCCGCGGTCGCCGTTTGCGCCGCCGCCGGCGGAGCCGTCGCCGCCGGCGATTTTCACGCGCGGCGCGTCCCCGGCGGCGACTCCGCGGACGTCCTTCCGCGAGACTTGGGACGCGCTCGGGGACGCGGGCGGCTCGGGCGACATCGAGAGACGCGGGCGGGTCTCCTCCGACGGCTGGGACCAGGAGGTGGACGCCGCGCCGGGCCTCGCGGAAAGCGCGCTGGATGCGTTTCTGTCGGCGCACGTGGAGTACCTCGGGAACCGCCAGTACCGCTGCGTGCTGGACGGGAAGGTTCTGTCCAAGTTCAGCATCATGCGCGTGCACGTCGCACGCAAATTCGCGGGGCTCGTGCACCAGTGGGCCAAGGACCAGGAGAGCGCGGCCACCGGCGCGCTTCTTTTGGAGTCGCCGGGCGCGGCGCCGAGAGCGCGAGGTTCGCCGGGAACACCGCCGGAGCCGGAGCCGGCGGATTCGCCGGCTCCGTCTTTTCGCGCTCCCGCGCCGGAGACGTCGCGCGACGCGTCGGGGTCCGGCGGCGACGCCGACGCGGCGTCGACGTCGCCGCCGTACGAGCGTCAGTCCGTCAGCCGCGCGCCCGACCACGCGCAGGCGATGAAGCGCGTGGAGGAGCTGGAGGAGGAGCTCACGCGCCTGAAGCTGGAGATGGCGCGCGGGGAAAATCCGTTTGTCGTTCCAGCCCAAGACTCCGGCGCCGGTGCGGCGAGTTCCGTCCCGGTCGCTACCCCGGTGCTCCGGGGCGCGCCCGCCTTTGCGCAGGCGCCCGCGCCGTTCTACCCGTACGGCGCGCAGGGGTACGGCGCGTACCCAAACCCGGGGTTCGTGACCCCCCACGGGGGCGGCGCGTACGCGGGCGCGTACGCGGGCGGGCCCGCCGGGTACCAGCCCTCCGGGCACGGGGGCGCCGCCGCGGACGCGGCGGCGGCGGCTTCGGCGAACGCCGCTCGGTACCAGCAGTACCGGGCGTCGTCGTCGGACTTCTCGCTGGGGCGCGCGCCGAGCTCTTGGGGCGGGTCCCTGTCCCCGGGGCACACGAGCGAGCTCGGACCGGACTTCTCGGACATGCTCGCGCGCGAGCGCGGCCCGAACCCGTTCCATGGCTTCAAGGCTTCCGAGTCGTTAGACACAAGAGCGCTCTCGCCGAAAGGCGTCGCGTCAAAAGCCGCGGGCGAAGCGACGACGGCACGCGTCTTGGACCGCCGCGACCTCTCCTTGTCGCTCGAGGCGACGGCGTCTCCGCGCGGCGCTTCTGTTCCGCGCGACCTCGGGGAGGTGCTGGGCGTGGGGAAGGTGGGCGCCGAGGACGTGCTCGGGATGTACCTGGCCGCGCGGTCGCAGCAGGTGGCTCGGCGGAAGTTCCTGTGCGAGATCGACGGCAAGGTGTTCAGCACGATGAACCTGATGCGCGTGCACTTTGAGCGGCACTACCGGGCGGACGCGGAGGCGTGGTGGAACAGACACAGACGTTTGGACGCGTCTTTTTCGTCGTGAGACGTTCGCGTCGTGAACGACACGGCGGCGACGCTAGCATGATTATAATCGGTACGATATCGTCTTAGGTCTATGGGTACGACGTTATGTCGTTCGACGTCACGTCTCGGCGGCGAGTTTCATCTTCGCCGTTCGCCGAATCTGGTCCCAGGACACGCTCTCGACGTGGCCGTCCACGACGATGTCGTCCAGGGCCAGACAAATCATGCCGTAGTGCTCGAAGACCTTAGACTCGTCGAACCGCTTCTTCGTTATCGCGGCGATCGCGGTGACCAGCGTCTGAAGCACTTCCGCCACTGAAACACCGGGAGGGGGGAAGGGGGAGCGGCGTTCGGTTAACGCGGCGCGCCGCGACGGGGAACGGGACAGGGGGGATGGATTCGTGGTCGAGCTCGGGACGCGGAGGGAAGCGGACGGTCGAGGGCGGGTGAACGGGCGGGGGCGGAGTCCAAGACGCACGTCCAAACTCATCGTACTGCCCGGAACCGACGGCGTAGAACCGCACGTCGCCCACACCACACCACACCATGCAGTCTTCCCCGTGGCGCGCGACTCCGCACCCCTCCTCTACGCGCGCAAAATCGGAAGCGTCGAGCATGGCCGAGCCTCGTTCCCCGAGGGACGCCTCCGAAGCCTCGTGCAGCCGCCGCCGCCACAGCATCTGGGTGGTTTCGGGAAGGCGCTCGTAGAAGCGCTCGACGATGACATGTCCCGACGCGGACGCCACCGTGACGCTCAGCACACGGCCGGACATCCGTGCCTCGTACACTGGCGACGATTGGCGCGAAAATTTCTTGGCGACGAATGTCCGGCGACGACCCGTCGCTGTCGGGTGCGACAAAGTGTCGGCGGAGGTCTCGGATGGTCCGAGTGTCACGCACCGCGGGCACTTCTCCTCGCGCGTCGACGCGTCAGGCACGATGTCGTCTCACGAAGGCGACCACGGAGGCGGACGGCACAAAGGGGGGCGCGGCGGGCGCGGCGGGCGGGGCTTCCCCGGACGCGGTGGCGGTCGCGATTTCGGTAGGGGACGGGGCGGCGGTCGCGGTCGCGGGCCTCGCCCCGAGCCCACTCCGCTGTGGGACTCCTCCGTGAAGTGGCACTTCGACGAAGGCGACAAGCCCGCGGAAACAGCGGGGGAGGACCTGAAAGGCGTGAACAAGCGTCGCGCGCGCGAGTACCACGTCTCCGGCCGCGAACGCGCGCGCGCCCCCTCCGCGGAAACCGCCGCCGCGCGCGCCGCCGTGGAACTTCGCCGATTTAAGCTCGTCAAGCGATTGCGACATCAGCTGGCGCTCAAGTGCGGCGCGCTCGGCCTGAGCGCACCCCCGCTCCTGGTGTTCGAGCGGTGGCTCGCTCGCGCCATGCTGGAAGGCGAGCGGGGCGTGCCCACGCCGATGCTCCCCGCGGTGGACGCGGGCGGCGGCCTCGGCCGTGACCTGAAGCGCGCGGGGGTGGAGGACCTCGCCGCCGCGGACGCCGCCGCCGCCGAGCTCGCCGCGGCGTCCGCCTCGCTCGCGTCGAAGCTGGCGGGGGACGACGGGGGCGACAGCGACGAGGAGGCCCGGAACACCGCGAAGCTGCAGCTGGCGGAAGATCAAAAAGCAGTGGTCGTGGCGGACGACGCCGGACCTCTGCTGGCGCTGAAGGTGAACGACGCGAAACCGTACATGACCGTCTCCAAGGCGCACGCGGGGAAACTTCGCGCGTTGTATTGCCGACACTCGCTGGGGGGCGCGCCGCTTCCTCCTGAAGGCACACCCGAGAACTCCGCGTTTTTGGCGTCGACGTTCGCCATGCTCGCTCGGTACGAGGCGATGGGGGGGGCGGGGTACCAGGCTGCGCTCGGGGAAAGCGCGTTCGACGTGCTGAAGAAGCGCCTCGGCGTCGGGTGCGAGGCGTTTGCGTCGCCGCTCAACTGTCGGTACGGCCGGTTCTGTTCGGCGTTTCCGGATGTGGACGGCGCGTTCGGGTCGCTGGGGTCGTTCTTCGAGTTCAAGCCGCAGCGCGGATCGTTCGAGATGAACCCGCCTTTCGTCCCGGAGACGCTTCTCAAAGCAGCAGAGCACGCGGAGATGCTCCTGGACGCCGCCGAGGAAGCCGGCGGGCGGCTCTCGTTCGTCGTCGTCGTCCCGGCGTGGCGGGACACGCAGATGTGGGCGGCGCTCGAGGGAAGTAAGCACGTTCGCGGCGACATTCTCGTGGTGCCCGCCGCGGAGCACGGCTTCTGCGACGGCGCGCAGCACTGCCGCCCGCCCGCCGAGAGGCACAGGGTCAGCTCGTACGACACGGGCGTGTTCTTCCTGCAGACCACCAACGGCGCGCGGCGGTGGCCGGTCACGGAGGAGGTGCGCGCCGAGCTCAAGGCGGCGATGAAGGACGCGGTGGGGTCGGCGAAGAGCGTGAAGGAGCTCGAGACGCGATACCGAGGGAAACCCGAGCGTTTGGACCGACCGGGGGACCGACCGGTCGCGGCTCCCCCGCGAGAGAAGCTCCGGATCGAGCGCCGCGACGAGCCGGGGGACGGAGACGAGCGCGCTGGCGACGACGGAGGCGAGGGGGGAGAGAAGAAACGCCGGCGTCGCAGGCGGAAACACGAATAACGCGAAGTACCTCTCAGGTTTGTCGTTCCAGGACGTCGCAATCTCAAAACCCGACGTCTTCTACAGGTACAACCGTACGCGTCGCGCCTTTTCGCGCATCCTTCGCGCATCCTTCACTCCTCTACCGAAGGCTCGGCCGTGCAATGCCCGCTGTGCGCGCACCGCGCGCACCCGCTCTCGCCGACGCAGTCCGCGTCCAGAACGCACGCGGGCCCGAGCACCCCGGGGCAACACCTCTCTTTCCCGGCGCACTTCTCGGGTTTAGGTCCGCCGCCGCACCCGGCTTGTTCCGGGGACAGAATCTTAACCTCGGCGCATTTGTGTTTTTCCGCGCAGCTGTTGTCGTAGTGGCTGTCCCGCACGCCCGTGCACGGGCACTCCGCGCGCTCGCGCGGGCCCACGGGGTCGCCCAGAGAACCCGAGCCCTGCGTATAGCACGTCACCACCTGCACCAGCTCGCACGCGGACGTGCACCCGAGCGCCACGAAGCGTTTACCGCCGAACATCGCCTGTAAATCGCTCAAAGAGACGGCGCCTCCGGCGGCGTCGACGAGCGCGTCGGGTGTTCCCTCGCGCCTGGCGAGGTCGAACGTCGTTCGGTAGTACGCTTCCTGGTCAAGCCCCTTGACCTTACCGGAGCTGTCCGCCCACGAAGCGCACGTCCCGTGCTTCGGCCACTCGTGCGCGCCGAGCGCGTCGGCGAACCACGCGGGCGCCAGCCGTTCGTTCTCCTCGCCCGCCGGCAAAAGCGACGCGTCGTAACGCCAGGGCGACGGCTCCGACTCGGCGCGCATCCACGCGGGCATGCCGCAGTTCTGCGGCCAGAAGCACGACGAAGACGCGTCGGCGCTGTCGGCGCTCCGCGCGGAGACTTGACGCCAGAAGACGCCAGAAGCGCGGCTCGCGCGCCGCGGCGTCGACGGAGCCGTCGCGACTTCGGAACCTCCGGACGCGGCCTCGACGGGCGCCGAGAAGGACGGCCACAGACCGTGCAGCGTGAGCGCCGGGACCATGGCGTCGGGGGCGCACTCCTTCTTCGCGCACGTGCGTTTCCCCCCCGACGCGCAGAAGCCGGGGGTCCAGCTCCGCGCGAGCTCCCACAGGTCGAACGGCGTGCCGTTCGCGATCGGGTCGTCGCACCCCGAGCGCGACTCCGCGCCCGCGTCGGGGCACGATGCGTCCTCCTCAGAAACGCCGGGAACGAAAGGCGCATCCGCGCCGGTCGCCTCGAGGGTCGCCCCGGACGAAGCCCGCGTATCCGGCCGCGACGAGGCCGCGGCGGTCTTCGAAACGGCGCGCGGTTGGACGAGGGAAGGGGGCGGGGACGCGGGGCGGGGGCGTCGAGGCACGTGGGGATGCGGTCAGCGTGGACCTCTCGGGAGGTCGCGAACGTTCAAAAAAGAATATGACATCGACCCCGCATCCGGGCCGACGCGGAGCGGATGACGCGGGCGCGCGTCGAAGCGAGGTGGGGAAGGGACGTACCGCTAGTGTCATCAGGAGCACGAGCGTCGCGAGGCGCGACCGGTGGTGCGACGTCGCCATGGCGTGTGGTGCGCGTGTACGAGTGGGGGCGCGCAACCCCTTCAAAAAACGAAGAGCCAATGAAATCCCGGCAAACTCGCGCGAGTTCATCCGCAGCGAGAATCTCCAGTGACTTTGGCGCGCCAGTCTTTGGCCGCCGACACCGCCGACGAGCCCCATTCTCCAGGCGACGTCTGGAGCGCTGAACGACCGCGGGTTTCGGCGGGTGGTTCTTCCGTACGGTACTAGCAGCCGGCATGGCCGCGGCCACCGCGGGCGTGGTGTGTCCGGGCGAGCCCCTGCGGTTCGCCGAGGAGTTTCGCGCGGGCCCGGGCACGTACGTCCGGGATCAGCACGTCGTGGCGGCGGTCGTGGGCACCGCGCGCGTGGTCCCCGCGGAGGCGGAGGCGGAGGACCGGCGCCCCGTGGTGGAGGTGGTGCGCCACGGGACGAGCGGCGCGTCCCTGGGGACGGTCACGGCGCGCGCCGGCGGGAGCCTGATCCCCCAGGTCGGCGACGAGGTGTTCGCGCGCGTCGCGCGCGTCAATCCCCGCCTGTGCAATTGCGACGTCATGACGGTGAACGGGCAAGCCGCTGAGGACTCCTTCTCTGGGGTGATCCGCACGCAGGACGTGCGCGTGACGGAGACGGAAAAAATCGACATGTACGATTGCTTCGTCCCCGGGGACGTGGTGAGGGCGCGGATCCTCTCGATGGGGGACACCAGGAGTTATTACCTCACCACCGCGGCAAACGAGCTGGGCGTCGTGCGCGCCAAGTCGCCGTTCACCGGCGAGCTCATGGTCGCCGCGTCGTGGGAGGAGATGGAGTGCCCCAGCACTGGACAGCGATGTAAAAGAAAGGTGGCGAAGGTAGAGTAGGGGAGAGGGGAGTACACTCGAGAACGTGTCGCGTGTACGGACATCTCCGAACGTTACAACACCATCATCAATCACTCGTGAAGAAGAGCACATTCGTCGTTTCGAGAGCGTCACGTCGACTGCCCTTGTTTCGGAAAACCCACCGGCCATCTTCGGGCTCATCATCATCAGTCTCGTAGGCGCGCACCTCGGAAGATGGCCGCGGCGATGAGCGCCTCGGCACGACCCGCGTGTTTGTCTAGCACGTGCCTCTCTCCTCCGTCGTCGCGCGGCGCCCACACAGCCCCGTGGACGTCTCGCGTCGACGTGCCGCATCCGTGTCGTGGCCGAAACCGCTTCGTCCCCCGCGCGGCGGCATCCGGGGACGCCCCGGGCGTCTCGCTCGTCGCCGAGCCGCTCACGAAGGAGGCGTTCGCGCCCTTCGGCCAGATCGCGCGCCCCGAGGAGGACGGCGTCGAATTCGGCCCGGACGACGCCCAGCTCGACCTGTCGCGAGGCACGCCTCGTTTCTACATCATGCGCCTTCGGGACAAGACCATGTCCTTCGACACCATCACGTTCCACGCGCAGGTCACGCAGTGCCTGGGCGCGCTGGGGGATCAGCCCTGGTACATGGCCGTGAGCGCGCCCACGAAGGACGTCGAGAAGTTCCCCAGGCCAGAGGACCTGAAGGTGTTCAAGATCCCGCCGGGCGTCTTCGTCAAGATGCACGCCGCGACCTGGCACGCCGGCCCGCTGTGGGACGCCGCAAACGGCCCCAAATCGATGGACTTTTACAACCTCGAGCTGAGTGACACGAACCAGGTGGACCACAACTGCCACTCGTACGAGGTTCCTTTCGAAGTCGTCGACGAACAGTAGCTCGCTAGCGGGCAGTAGTGCGAAACACCGTGTGGATAGTACGAGGACACATCGCGTATTACACGTCGGATTCGTTATTAGTATTCATCCTAGTAGGAGCTCTGCGCGTCGGCGCTCGGGAGCGTCGCGTTTTTGTCGCACTTTTGTCGCTTCGACGAAACATTATCATCGCGTCGTCGATCACTTGATGGTGATCTTGTTCATCTTGACGGGCGTGACCGGGCAGTCGTTCCTGTCCGTCTTGCAGACGCCGATCTTGTTCACGACGTCCATTCCGGAGGTGACCTTGCCGAACACGGGGTGCTTGGACGGGCCGGGCCCGAACCAGTCCAGGAAGTCGTTGTGCACGGTGTTGATGAAAAACTGCGACCCGCCGGTGTTGGGCTGGCCCGTGTTGGCCATCGAAAGCGTCCCCGGCTCGTTCGACGTTTGATCGATCAACTCGTCCGGGATGTTCCCCCCACCGTCACGTTTGACGGTCTCCCCGTTGCAGTCGTAGGACGTGCCCCCCTTGGGG
>Ga0209666_1000680_pt1 | contig 25922 bp, 25 predicted proteins | sample SaaInlV_125m_DNA_FD_184679 | JGI IMG/M metagenome (GOLD analysis project Ga0209666, IMG submission 184679) | Marine microbial communities from expanding oxygen minimum zones in the Saanich Inlet - Saanich Inlet SI037_S3LV_10m_DNA (SPAdes)... | ecosystem: Environmental > Aquatic > Marine >...
CCCGGCCTGTCCCGGAAACCCACTCGGTGCCGGGACGGGGGTTACGCTGACCTCCTCAGTCGAACGTTTGCTCTGGCGAACGATTTGGCAACAGCGGGTGGGCAGAACCGCTCACGCCGCGCGCCACCCCGACCGGGAGTGGTCACTTGTGCTCACCCTTGCATCTTTTTTTGAGCAGGCGATGCTGCTCATCGAGCGCGTGATCAGGGACCGGCAGGCCAACGGGCACGAGCGCATCGCGGTGTTTGCCGAAAGCGCCACGCAGCTCGAGCTCCTGCGGCGCCACCTCGAGGCAAAGCCGGAGTTTGGCGAGCTCTTCCTTTTCCAAAGCCGCTTGGACGAGAAGCGGCGCGCCGAGATGGTCAACGACTTCCTCCGGTGCCCGAAGGGCGTCATCCTCCTGACCAAGGCGGGCGGCATTGGCATCAACCTGCAGCGCGGCTGCGAGGTGCTGCTGTCGGTGGGCTCGCTGCCCTGGAACGCCACGGACATCCAGCAGGCGGTCGGGCGCGTGCACCGCATCAACCAGAAAAAGCCGGTGCAGTTCATCCAGTTGGTCGCGCGGGGCTCGATCACGGCCGCCAAGCTCAAGCTGCACGGGGACAAGGCCCTGCGCCTCGAAGAGGTATGAACAGTTGCTTCGCACACTGCACACCTGCCCACTTCTAGGCACAATTGCACCCGTCGAACCCACCGAGCAGGTGGCCAAGAACCTGAACTACGAACACTTTGCCGACAACCAAAAGGCGTGGAGGTGGACCACCAAGATGCTCGGCTACGTCACGGACCTCGACGCCGCGGGCAACTACAAGGTCACGACGGGGTACGTTGCGGAGCTGCGCGAGTACCGCGCCAAGCGGGCGCGAGGCGAGGAGGCCGAGGACATCCGGCGGAGGCTGCCCGTGCTGCCGGCCCGCGTGGCGCTGCCGCCCTTTGCCGCGTAGGCGTGTGCGTGCACGCTAGGGTGTCCAGTTGCTCGGGAGTGTCGTTACGAACCAACGCAACTCGCGGCCCCTTTTGATGCCCGCGAGCAACGATCCGAGCCTGCCCATTTTGGTCGCCGCCCCCGAGGGGGGCGGGCCGTGCCAGACCACCACCGGTGGCCCCAACCCGCAGCACGTGCACCACGTGCTGCACGCGTGCGAGAAGCGGTTGCGCGACTGCGACGCGGCCGACGCGCAGAACCCGTACCCGCAAACGCCGCGCGAGAACGCGTGCCGCGGCAGCCTCCTCGCCGACCAGTGGCAGCCGTCGCCCGAGGAGCTGGCCGTGCACCTCGGCAAGAAGGCGCTCATCGACGACAAGCGGGCGAGCGCCCTGATCAAGCGCGACCACGCGCTCGCCCTGCTCCGCCAGACCACCCACCCGTCCCTCCTCCACGACGACATCTTCAGGGACTTTGACCTCGACAAGGCGTGGGCGGCGCGGCCGCGGCCGCCCAAGATCACCCGCCAGCCGGGCACGTTTCTGCCAACGCGGGGCGGCGGCCCGCCCGTGGACCCGGGATCGCCGCCGGCACCGGACAAGGTCGAGCTGATGAACGCGCACTACGCGGAGCAGCAGTCGCTGCTCGCCAACCCGCTGCCGCGGCCGGGCCCGCGCGCCGTGTAGCGGGTAGCGCGCGTGAGCAATTCCAGCCGTGGCACTTGTAACGGTGAGTTGGGCGGTGCACTTACAAGGAGGGATGCGCCGACACGCCGTGGTGCTCACCGATTCCGAGTCCGAGGGGGAGGGGGAGGACGAGCCGGAGCTGCTCGAGGCGGAGCTCGACGGGCGCGTGCACCGCCTGCGGCCGCTGGTCGAGGCGTACGAGTTTGCCGTCCGCAACGTGCAGCTCGGCGGCGACTACCTGGAGGCGGCGAGCGAGTGGCACGCGCGGCTGCAGTCGCTCGGCGCCGTGCTCTTCGAGCAGGCGGTCTCGCCGCGCTGGTCGCCCGCCTTCGTGGCCGTGCTCAAGCGCGCGCGCGCGCTGCGCGTGTGCACGCACCTGCCCTTGAGCCCGAGCGACCAGCCGCGCACGGACGGGCGCTGCCTCGCGTGCGGCGCCAAGGAGCAGAGCAGCACGGACACGCTCGAGCTGCTCGCCGACGACGGCGGCGTGAACGCGTGCACGCTCGCGAACCTCTCGGGCGTCTTCGACGCCCTGGACGCGCGCGACCTCGCCATGTCGGCCGGCCGGTGCGACCCCTACTACTGCGGCACGTTCACGGCCGGCCCCACGTGCCTCGACCTCGCGACGGCGGCGGTGCTGGCGCGCAACCTCGTGCTGGACACGTGCTGGGACCTGCGCAGCGACCTCGACGAGGTGCTGCACGACGAGACGATCGTGGCGCAGCTCGAGCGCGACGAGCACGCGTCCGACCCGCAGATTGCGCCGATCACCAACTGCACCGACGTGGCGCGGCGGCTCGTGATGCGCATCCGCGCGATCGAGGACGTGCTGCGCGGCAAGCCGTACCCGATCGACCCCGAGCTGCAGCGCACGGGGACGGGCGCGCTGTGGGAGCGGGTCGACGACTACAAGCCGGCGCAGCACGCGCTGCACTTTTCGGGCGCGCGGGCGCGCGCGCTCGTGCTGGGCACCGCCGAGCCCCCAACGCGCCGCGCGCCGCCGCCGCCGCCGCCGCCGCCGCCGCCGGTCGCGCGCACGCGTGCGCGCACGCGCGCCGGCGCGCGGCGCGAGGCGCCGATCGCCTCGCGCACGCGGCAGCGGCGCGCCGAACTGTCGCGCGTTGCGGCGTGTCTCCGCTAGCATATCTCAGGGGTGCGCGGGTTGTATAAAGGAAAGCGCGTGTGTGCGTGTCCCCTCCCCCCGATGTCGTCCGGGCTGGACCTGCGCAAGCGCGTCCAGCGCAAGGACCCGCCCAGGCGCGGCGGCAAGGGCAAGGAGAACCCGAGCCCGCTCTCGGCCATCGACGCCGGCTCGCCCGGCGAGATCAAGGTCTCCAACGACGCGCTGTACGCGCTCAACCACCTGTACCACGCCTCGCCCTCGATCCAGGCGGCGCGCACCATCCTCCTGGGCCAGCTGCTCAGCTCGGGCTGCGTCGTGCGCCGCGACGGGCGCGACGTGCCGCTCAAGGACACCTTCGCGCGCCACCTGCACGACGTCTGGGTGCCCTTCGCCAAGAAGGTCATCGACCACTTCCTGCAGTTCGGCTTCGTGACTGTGTCGCTCGAGGAGGAGGCGCCGCCGCCCTTCTCCAACTTCATCCGGGGCAAGAAGATGGCCGCGCAGAGCGAGATGGGCCCGGCGGCGCAGGGCCACGAGAACCGGCGCAAGGACCCGCCCGACCAGTCGGAGATGCGCGCGCAGAAGCGGCCCGCCGCGAGCGACTCGGAGCAGACGATGCGCACGCCCAAGCGCGCCGCCGGTCCCGCCGCGCCGGTCAACCTCGTGCCCGTCGTGCCCGACGTCGGCCAGTGCGAGCTCTCGTTCATCTACGTTGGAAAGTCGAACTACCGTCGGCAGTACCGCATCTTCTCGACCAACTCGGACTCGGCACGCTCTAGCACAACACACGCTTTAGAACAACGCCTTTAGTCCCTGCAGGTCCTTGGCCGCAGCGGGCCACACCGATCGGAGCCGCAAAAGCTCTGCGTCGGTTAGGGCCAGCTTCTTCCCATTCTCGACATTGGCGCGAGCACACTGGGCGTAGAGGTTCTCTCGTGACCAACAGCGACGCATGTCCTCACAGGTGTACAAGCAAGACTTCTCGTCCGAGGTCTTCTTCCGCAGCGAGCCCGACGCGGGCGGCAACGTCTGCTCGCCCATCGCCACCGTCTTCCAGAGCGCCAGCTTCATCTCGGCGCTCGAGGAGCTCGCGCTGCAGGCCGAGGTCGTGCGCGCGCGCCAGATGCTCGTGACGCAGCCCATCACCAAGACCCAGGGCGCGCAGAACCTCGACCCGGCCAACCTCTTCTTCGACTCTGAGAGCCGCGCCGTGCAGGCCTCGGCCACCGCCGAGGACGACGCCGCCGTCGCGCAGAACCTCGCGTTGCAGGCCAAGATGATGGCCACCATCAACCGGCTGCAGACGACCGACATGAGCGGCGGCCGCTCCGGCGGCAGCTCCTCCGTGCCCTCGCACGTGCCGCCGCCGCTGCCGCCCAACCTCTTCGCGTGCCCGGGTACTGCGCAGCGGCCACCCGCCTCGCGTTGCGCGCCACTGACGCCGCGCGTCCTCGTTTGGCAGACCGGCAGCAGGTCGTGCCGGGCGTGCGCCCGCCCGAGGCGCGCTCCGACCTCGTCGACCTGATGCGCGTCGTCAACGACCACAGTAAGAAGCTGCCACCCAACCCCGCCGCCCTAACCACGCGCACTCACGTGCCGTTTGTCGCTTGGCAGTTTCCGCGGCGATGGGCGTTCCCGCATCGGTGATCTTCGAAGGTGCGCGCTGCGCGCCTTCCGGCCTTGCCCCCCGCACCACTCACGGCCCCGCGCCCGCTGCGCAGGGAAGTTCTCGAGCAACTCCATGAGCCAGCTGCAGGCGCGTCCCCGCGCCGCACACCCGCGCCCAAACGCCGCACGCTCACGCCTGCCGCCCGCCCGCGCTCGCAGCTGCTCAACTCGACGATCCAGTCGATCGCCATCTCGGTTAATAAAGTGCTCAGTGCCACTTACCATGCCGTGTACGACGACGCCAAGGAGGGCGACGAGCTCACGCTTCTCACGGCGCCGCTGTGCTCCACCGCCGAGCTGCAGTCGCTCTACGAGGCAGGTGTTGTCGATATAAACAGCGCCCTCCCCGCGGCGCTGCACTCGCTCGGGTGCACCGCCAGCGAGATTGCGGGGGCGGTCAAACGCCGGCGCCAGGCGGACCAGGACGGCACCGACAGCAAGCTCCTCGAGGCGCAGAACAATGCCAAGCTGGGCGACGCCGACGTGCTTCTAAAGTCTGCCCAAACGGGCAAGACCCAGGCCGAGACCGAGGTGGTGAAGCAGCAGGTGAGCAAGGTGAAGGCCGACACTAAAAAGACGCTGCACGACGCGGCCGCTCCGCACGCCACGCCCGGCGCGGCTGGCGCGGGAAGCAGCAGCGGCGGCGGCGGCAGCGGCGCTGGCAAGGCGGCGGCTGCCAAAAAGTGAACCTCGACGAAAAAACTTTGTAACTTGTGTGCGTGTGTGGGTGTAGGTATATACCAAAGAGATCCGACTCGATGCCTTCCAAGCGCAATCCCAACCTGCGCACGACGGCAAGCACTGTGAGTGCGAGCGTGTCGCGTGGGGAATATCTCCCGTTATTTATTGTTTGAGTAAACGTAAGAAAGGCAGACGGATGCCGCAGGACCTGCTGACCCGCCTGTCCAATGAGATGAAACGGGCCCAGACGGAAATGGCCTACCGCGGCTATGGTGACCTGGACCGTTGCCTTGATGGCGGACATTTCTCGTGGGACCCGTCAGTGGCACACGATTACGCGGTTCCAGATGGATACTCGCAGTTGGGCTACGTGATCGAGGTGTCGCCGCTTCACCTCTACTTGACCGGCGCGACGATGCAACATGGCGGACAGTGGTGGAACTATTACGACACATTCGACATCGAGGACACCGAAGAGCCCATGGAATGGGCTAGCCTGACCGATCTCGTGGTCTTGTGGGCCCGGGCAAAGGACGAGCTGCGATCCAAGCCGGAACCCCCTCGCTCGGAACGCACGCTCGCGTCCTACTTGCAGACGCGGCGTTGGATGCCACCCGAGCGCGAGATGCAGGCGCTTCTCGACGCCGTCGCCCACGAGGCACCTCCAGAATGGGACAGCGGCGGCCCACTATTGGCGCAATGGAAGGCCATGGCGCACGCCGCCGTGCGCGCGGCGCCCTGGGACCAAGAGGGCCCGTCGACGAACGAGTTTGTGGCAGAGGGCGGCGACGTGCCCGCGTGCATCAACAAGGTCACCGAGTACGAGCTCGACAAGCGATACAACCGTACCAAGGAGGTGGTCTACGAACGCGACGCGTCCACGCCCCTCGGCAGCCAAAGGGCGGCGGCGGCGTTTCGCGAGTGGTATCGTGCAACTTCCCCGGCCGTTTAAACTTTTTTATTCGATGCTAAACAGCCCACCTAGCTCCTCTCCGTGAATGGCACGCGTTTTGAGCATAACGCAACCCGCACCCGCTGCAAGTGTGGCGGTGGTGGTGCGCAACCCGCATGGCGTACGCCCCCGACCTCCGGCGGCTGCGCCTGGATGGCGATGCGGCGCGGCTGTCCAAGCTGCCCAAGGAGATGCAGCTCAGTATTCTGGCCGCGGTGGACAGCGACAACCCGTGCGACCAAGTCGCGCAGCAGTGCAGCGTCAAGCAGGAGTGGGCCGCGTGGTGCCGCGATGGCACGGTGTACGACGAAGTCAACCAGAAGCTCGGCTGGTACGGCAAGTACAACTCCTGGCAAGAGCTCGTGGAGCAATTCCTGCGCGGCAGTCAGCGCGGCAGGGTGTGGCATCGCGGACAGGGCAACGGCATGACGCCCAAGCGGTGGTTTCGGCACGTGTGCCGGTCCCGGCGCGAGATTGTCAACCTGTTGGTGCGCCAGGAGGACCACCTCTTTGAGTTCCGGAACAAACACAACTCGCCCGCACGGCAGCACGACGCTCACGCTGCGATGGAAACTGTGGCGAACCAGCTGCGGGTCCTGATGATCCGACACGCGCGCATCAACGGCGACCAACTCCTGCCGTATGCCTCGGCGCTCTGCAAGTTTGCCGTGGCCATTGACGGCAAGCTGCTTGCTCACGTGCCAGGCTCCGTCCGCGCAGGCCCCAACACCAGGACGCGGGTGGGTACCGTGCCGGAGGCGATCGACGGGTACCACGAGATCGCCAAGCTGGCGCTCGCGCAAAACGGCTGGGCCTTGGTCCACGTGCACCCGTCGCGCGCCGACTTTGGACAGCTCGCGCGCATCGCCGTGCAAGGGTTCCCCAGGGCATTGATGTACGTGCCCGGTTCGCGCACGTACAGGAGACTCGTGCCCGGGTTGCAGCCACGAGCCGACTTTGCAGAGCTCGCCACCCTTGCGATGCGGTCCAACAAGGGCATGGCCAGCTACGTGGCATTTTCCGATGTGCCCGCAGACAGCCTCAAGTACATGACGCTGCTGCTGGCGCGCCGCGCGATCTTCCCTGGCCTCCGTGGCGGCAATCCGCCCAACGTGGCGGACACCTCCGAGGGGTGGTGGGACTTCGACGGCCAGAATGACGGCGTCGTGCGGCTGACCTTTCCCGACTGGGTGCCCCTCACCAAGTTTGCGCAACACGCTGAATCGGCGGCCAGGATCACGCACATCATCAACACGACGCCCATGGCCGCATTTGCGGGCGCGCGCAACCCGGGCGGCCCTGCAGATGGACGACGAGACGCGCGAGGCGCTCGGAACGCCCTTTTCGAGCACTTGGCCAAGTGCTCATAGAGAGGGGCGGGTGCGCGTTTACTGTTTTATCGAATTCGCGTGGCAGGGACGGCTGGCAGTGATCGGGGAGACTAGTGCATTAACAAATGCAGGAGGGCTGATGGAGTAGCCGGTGTGGGCGCAGAAGGGTGCTTTTGAAGTCTCCCCGAGTTCGCTCGGCCATCCCTGCCAGCTGAACGAGCACCGGCCGCGGTTCCCTCCTTGCAGTCGAGCAACCGGTTGCGGGCACTCGCCTAGCGGCCTCGCACATATGCACAGCCCGGCGGGCAGTTGGCAGGAGGGAACGGGGCGTACGCGTGCGCGAGTGCGCTCACGCGCACCCCCGGCCCGCCGAGACGATGAAGCAGCCGTCGTGCATGCTCCTCGACGACCACAACAAGCGGTCCGCCTGCTACCGCAAGCTTCGCTTGCGGCCCAAGCCCACGAACGTGTGCTGGGCCTACGCGATGGACCTGGCGTACGGCGTGCTCCTGCCGGGCGTCCTCGGGGTGATCCTTGCGGCGACCTGCGTCGCCATCGTCAAGAACGTCGACGGGGCCGCCGACTTTGTGCAGAACAACGCGTACGCCGAGCAGGTGGTCTCCAGCCTCGGGACCATGCTCGCCTTCCTGGTCTCGCTGCGCCTGGGCGCCAACCTCGCGCGCAACTCGGGCGTCATCGGGCAGTTTGGAACCCTCTGCGGCGCGTGCGTCAACCTCGCCATCTGGTCGCGCTCGCTCGTCACCTCGGGCAAGCTGGACATCAAGCACTACGCCGACATCGACGGCGGGTGGTACCGCACCACGGAGATCGGCCTGATCCTCGCGTCGATCCCGTACATTGTCAAGTACCGGTACCGCTACGGCCCCGATGGCGTGAAGCTCGAGCAGCTGCCGATTGGCGCCGACAAGGAGCTCCTCGCGCGCGCGCGGGTGCTCACCAACCCCCCGGACCCCAAAAATGCGGTTGCGCCCTTCCTGGCCATGGTCGTCCTGCTGGGCCAGATCTTTGACGACCTCGAGCATTCGCGCCAGATCACGGGCCCCGAGCTGGGGCTCGTCTTCAACCAGCTGAACGCGCTCACGGGCGCCGAGGGCGCCATCGGCGGCATCGACGGCTACGGCCAGCCGGGCGTGATCACGGTGCTGATGTACCTGCTCTTCTTCCTCTACTTCACGCTGCTCACCCTGGGCGACATCGCGATCAACAACTCGTGGCAGGGCCTGTGGATCGTGGCGGTGCTCGTGGTCGCCAACTTTGGCCTCTTCCAGGTCTCGCGGCGCTACGCCAACCCGTTCGACGTGCGCCGCGCGCGCTCCACGCAGAAGCCGCTCATCACCGACGCCACGCGCGGCACCGAGCAGGCCATCGACGCCATCTTTGCGCGCAAGCGCATCAGCGAAGTGATGGGCACCGCCACCGCCACCACCCCCGGGATGCCCCTGCGGGTGGCCTCGTTGAGTTTAGGGTTGAAATGAAATGAAAAAAGAAACGCGCGTGCGCGGTCCAACGACCCACAACGCGGCCGCCGAGTCGGCCGAGAGCAGCTTCCGCTTGGACGCTCCGTGTGCGCACTTGGCCAAGTGCGCGACAAGGGCGTTCCCCCGCGTCTTCCTGCATTTGAACGAGGCGCCCCTTCCCGTTGCTTGCGGCGCTCGACCCGCGCGCGCCGTGCAACTCGTAAGTGGGAGCAACCGCGACTCGCCCTTTCGCGCCCCCCCCACCCATGGACGACGCCAGCGTGGTCGACGCCTTCCTCGACTCGCCCGCCGTGTCGCTCACGACGAAGCGCCGGCTCGCGCTCGTCAACGTCTTCCTGCGCGACAGCGTCGCCACCTACTTTGGCGGCGAGCTCGGCGTTGTCCACGTGCACCTCGGCGACTGCACCCTCGCCAACGTCGAGTTCGTGCTGCACGCGCTCTTTCCAAAGAACTACCAACTGGCCATCTGCGCGCGCGACGAGAAGCACCGGCCCAAGCTCCACCTGGGGGCGGTTGTGAACACTTCGAGAGAGATGGGTGCGGGCAGCTGGTCCTGGCACCTCGGCGACGCACAGCACCGGATGACCTACACCGCCGCCTACTTCCTGGGGCACCTGCTTGTGGACCACTGCCTCGACTGCCTTCCCTCGGTGGTGTCCACCCGCAACGCCAAGCTGTTGCTCCACGACTTCCGCGACGCGGGCCAGTACGAGCGTCACGCGGCGCACGGGCACGACGCGGACCGGGGCATACTGCACGCGCCCATGATGCGCGTCGCCGAGGCCGTGGTGCGCACCCCGGACGCGGAGGAGTGGAACCACCAAGCGGGCGAGCTGCGACTGTCGGCCATGGGCCTCAACGCGGACAGCCTCCGCAACCTCGCGCCGCTGATCCGCAAGAGCGTGCTCGAGCACGAAATCGCGCTCCTGGCGCTCGACCGCAACCACTTTGGTCCGCGCGGCGCCCGCGCGCTCTTTGGCGTGAAGGGCACGCAGTGGCGGTTCCTCGCGCACCTCGCCCTGGGCCACACCGGCCTCGGCACGGCGGGGTGCGAGCCGCTCTTCGATGCCATCCGCAGCAACGCGATGCCGGAGCTGGGGTCGCTCTCGCTCCAGAACACCGAGCTCGACGACGAGGGCGCGTGCATGCTGTGGCGCGTCGCGCCGCGGCTGCGCAAGCTGAGCGTCCTCAACCTGTCGCAAAACCTCTTCGGGCCCGACGGCCTGGCGCCGCTGAACCGCCACGTGCACGGGGAGTGGCTGCCAAAGCTGCGCGTCCTGAACATGGAGAGGATGCCCGGCATGGGCGGCAGCAACACCGCCAAGTCGGACATGGCGCTGGCGCGCGCCGTCGCGGGCGGGCGCTTCCCGGCGCTCAGGTACTGCACGGTACCGGCCGCGTTTCACAGCACGCGGCTGGCCCTCAAGGCGGTCGTGCGCGAGCGCGCGTCGCGTCGCGCGCGCGAGAGGGTCGAGGCGTGCATGGCGCGCGCCTCCGGCGGCGCGGCGCAGAAGAAGCGCCCCGAGCGGGCCACCGCTGGCCGGCGGTGAGCGGCGGCGTTGCGACTTGTGGCGCGCGTGTGTGTGTGGGGGGGATCAAAGAGACGGCAAGCAACGGGTTGCTCTGGCCCGCTTGCTCCCCACCCAAGCAACACCCGAACCCCCGTGTGTGTGTGTGGGGCGGTCAAAGAGACGGCGAGCAACGGGTTGCTCTGGCCCGCTTGCTCCCCACCCAAGCAACAATCGAAACCTTGGCTTTTCCGATGCACCTGCACCAGCTCCCGGACGACGTGCTGACCAAGATCTTTCGCGCCTTCGTCGCCCACTGCGACGGCCTGCCCTTTGTCTGGCGACTCGTGTGCCGCGAGCTGCGCCACGCGGCTCGGGCGCACTCGCTCACCGGGAGCCTGCAGCTCCTGGGCGTCTCCGCCGCGCTGGTCCGCATGGTGCGCGCCTGGCTCCGCTGCGCCCACAACGCCCCGTTCAGGAAGATCACGTTCGCCGGCAAGCCGAGTGGCAAGGTGCGGGAGGACGATCTGGTTCGGGCCGTCGTGGCGTACAACAACGTGCCCGTCTTCGAGGAGCTCCTGCAGGACGAGTGGGTCCGGGACCTGAACATGATCAAGCACCCCACGCGGTACAATGCGAGCGGGCTGACCTTTCACGCCAGCTGCAACGGCGCGCTCGACATCCTCAAGGTGCTCGTGAACATGCGCCATTGCGTGGGCCCCCAGACGTGCGAGGCCGCCGTCCAGCACGGGCACGCCGACGTCGTGGCGTGGCACCTCAATCTGCAGCGGACCCTCGACGACTGCGGCGCGCGTCGGCACCGCCACACTCTGGACTTTCCGCACCCGACCGACCCGGCGCGCAACTGCGCCATGGACCTCTTCAAGCAGTTATACGAGCTGTCGGCGGAGTACGCCCACCTTCTGAAGCGCGCGATCAGGCACGGGCACCTGCACATCCTGGAGATGCTGATCCCGTTCGCAGCCGCGGAGGGCGAGCTCAGCTTCCACGAACTCGCCAAGACGGCCGCCGAGTACGACCGACTGCCGATCCTCAAGTGGGTCTTCGCCCGGCTGGACGCCAGGGCCGACGACTTTGAAGACTGCGTGTGCGATGTCCACTTCGAGGCCTGCTTTCACGGCCACCTCGAGGTGCTCAAGTGGCTCTGGTTGGAGCACGTCAGCTGGGTCGACCACCGCATGGCGTACGGGAACAACGCCCACGACCTCGAGCTGACCAGGTGGCTGGTGGAGGAGACGGGCATGCCGCTGAGCCCCTCGACGATGATGGTGGCGATGGACGCCTTTGACCGCACGCGCAACTTCGAGGTCATGGACTACCTCCACTCCAAAAACTGCCCGCGCTTCTCCCCGGACCCGAACGCCCCGCACAGCGGCGAGGGCCTGGTTGCCACGACCGTCGGCGAGTACGAGAGCGCCGTCGCAACTTCGGGCGTGGTGTCGCACCAGCTCGTCCAATGGCTCCACGACCACGGGTACGCGGTCCCCGCGCGCGAGCATCAGCACGCCATGCAGCACGCGATGGAGCGCGACGACGTCGCCATGGTCGTCAAGCTGATCAGCGTCGGGTTTGCGTTCCAGCCCGAGCGGTGCGGCGGCGCGGACCACTGCAAGCCGGGTCGCGCAAACGAGCCCAGCTGGGAGCACAGGGCCGTGGTCAAGTGGGCGCGCGCCAACGGCTACGAGATCCCGGCGCACAAACGCGCGCGGCGGGCGTTATCGCGCTAGTTGCGAAGCGCGCGCGCGCACACCCCTCCCCCCTCCCCCCTCCTTTGCGACGCGCACGTCTGGTAGAAATGATAACCCGAAGTGTGCACGCCAGAGGTAAGCAACGAAGAAAGTGTTTTAAAATGTCCGTTCGCACCGAGCCCCGCGACATCTCCCAGCAGCTCCAGCAGACGCTGACCATCCCGGCCGAGGTCATGGCCGCCGCCGGCCAGCAGACGATGGCCGTTGGCGCGCCCGCCACGGGCACCGAGATGGTCCCCGCCGACCAGCAGCTCCACGAGGCCAACACCTTCAACACCACCAACGAGCACCACCCGCTCGAGCGCACCGTGTGCGTCAACATCCGCGCCTCGCTCGCCGACCTCTGCCTCAAGTCGCAGGCCGCCACCTGGGCGCCGCCCTCGGCCGAGGCCACCAAGTCCATCTTCCAGCAGGCCTTCACCGTTGCCTTGAACCCCCCCTAACCGTGCCACGCCACCACCGTCCCCAGGCAGCCCCACGCCGCGGCGGCACAGGCGCGTAGGTCGAGCAGCCTCCCGCTCCCACCCCCTATCACCGAGAGAGCGCCAACCCCACACGCCGAGCCGCACACTGCGCCGACCGTCCGTATGTGGGCGGCGTGCGCAGCGCAAGTTCATGGACCTGGGCGGCTCGGCCGAGAACCAGGGTGCGCGCCAGCGACGGCCCAACCGCAGTAGGGCAGCGCGCGCGACCGCGTGCTCACCTCGCGCCCCCCTCGCGGCGACCCAGGTGACCTGAAGAGCGTGGTCCTGCACAAGATGACCCTCGCCGCGCACAAGTCGACCTTCCCGATCGGTAAGCCAGCCGCATATTCAAACGCGTGCTATACTAGGCACTGGCGTTTTCAAAGGCGTTGCGAGCACGCACTGAGAGACACCCCTGTACTTTGCAGCGCTCGGCATCCGCATGACCGGCGTCGACGACTCGTGCTACTCGCAGACGGGCGGTTCGCTACTGCATTTTGAAACCATGCCCATTCAGTGCGCTTGTTTCTAAACGGGCATGCCCGTGCGCGCAGAGAGCTACTCGATGATCGCCATGCCCAACGCCGACTCGCACACCGGGCGCACGCTGCAGGAGGACAACACCGAGCTGGTGCGCGTGGGCTGCCCGTGCCCCTGCATGCACCTTTCCCCACCCCACCCCTGCGTGTGCGTTCTGACCTTCCGCTGCGCGGCTGCGCAGGCGTACGAGTGTAATTTGGAAACGACTCGAACCACAACGCAAGCACCTCAAACCACGCACCACGCCAACCGCGCCTCACCGTGTGCCCTTGCCTCCGGCAGTTGCGCGCAAGTTCCCGTTTGTGCCGTGCCACTCCAACCACCACACTATACATTGTACACGTTCTTGCGCTGACAGCGCGTTGTGCTTGTGCTCGCAGCGGCTACACCGCCGAGAGTACACGCGGCCATTGAACCACGCACGCGTGCACCCACGAGCCACCAGCGCGCTTGCTTACACGCCTCCTCTCCTTGCGCAGACCTCGACACCAAGGGCATCCACGAGGCGCGCCGTTGCGCTTTTCGCTGCGCCCCCACCCTAACCCCCGCTGACGCGTGCTTGCTTGCGCACAGGTCGCCGCCCGCCGCTTCTGCCTCGTCGCCGCCGGTGCGCGCCAGCCCTCCCCACCCGTCGTGCTCGGCTTCACGCTCACTTGCGTGCCCCCTTGCCTTGCGCAGACCACCCGCTCGTCTCGGCGGTGCAACTCAACGCATTTCCTCTTGAACTTGTGCACCCCCTTTTGCCCACCTGATGCTCACCCCTTGCCCCTCCTCGGACCAGATAAGTGAAAACGCGGAAAAGCTCCAGTGCGCCGCACGGCTCAAACCCTAATCCCCGTCGTCTGACGACGGAAGTAGCCACGCGCGCTCACCCACGCCCGTGCTTGCGCAGGATGGGGGAGATTTCGGAACGCTTGTTGCAATAGAACCACTCGACCCATTCGCTTGCTTACGCTTGCCCCTGCTTTTCCCAGATGATGCCAGAGGGTGTAAGTTTGACGCGGCTCTCGAACTGTCACCCTTGGCCTTCCCACGCATGCGCCTTTGGTATTCGATGTGCGCCTTTCGCTCGTCGGTGTCGCTACCGTACTCCGCTTCCCATTCAGCCATTGGATTCCTTCCAGTTCCAGCACACCGCTTTGCAGCATTCTTAGCTGCGAGCTTTGCGCTTGCCCTGCACTTGACATATTCGGCCCACCGCTCCTTTTCCGTCATGCCCGCGCACCGCTGCTCCCTCTTCATTCTCCACCCTGCCCTTCGTTTGCTTACCGTGGAGGCCACATTCTGCTTGGCCCTCTGGCTTTCTGGGTTGGCTGCATTGTATGCCTGTACGGCCGCCTTGAGGTTCTTGTGGTTGCTGGCTTTGTATGGCTGCCTGGATGGTGCAAGAAGGTTGTACCCGTTGGGGCTTGCCGTGCCGTGCAAGCGAATGCACTGCTCCTCTTCAGCGTTGAGCCTCTCCGCCGACACACCAGACACCAGTATCTCCAGTTGCATGCGCTCCCAGCCATACTTCTTGATCGCTGCCGAAACCGCATGACACCTCGAAGTTGTGCAATGCGCACGCATGCGTTTTGACACCTGCTGCCGCGTTTGCCCTATGTATGCCTTTCCCGACGGGGAGGTCAGCTTGTAAATGACACCCGTATCCATCGCGTGCGCAGCTCGTCAAGATCACCTCGGGTCTCTAGTGCGCCGCACCCCCCGCTCAAACCCTTAGCGCACCAGTTGCAAGCTCGACGCTCACGCTTCCCTCCTGGATTGTGCCCTCGCAGCGAGACGATCCTGCCCATGGCGACCGGCGTGCCACTCGAACCCGCCCCAGTTCCCCTTGCCACCTTGCACGCGCTCACGCGCCGCTTGTTGTTTGCCAACAGGTCAAGCAGCAGGTCGAGTCGCAGGCGCGCTGCTTCGCCCGCGCCTGCCCGCGCCTGCCCGCGCCAACCCGCACAACCCGCACAACCCGCACAACCCTCTGACCGTTTTTTCTCGCGTGTGCGCAGATCAAGGTCCGCGACGTGAGTGCTCAGCATTTGAACCGCACCTTCCTCGTCTGCCCCCGCCTGCCCCACCTGCCCCACCCACCCTCTGACGTTTGCAGCTGTCGCACACCTCCGTCTCCATCGCGCCGGCCGACTACTCGTCGTGGCACGACGTGCGCACCGAGCTCATGGCCGAGGCCAAGTCGGGCTTCAAGGCGCGCGTCGAGGCCGAGCTGGCCGCGGCTGGAGGAGAGAACCTCGACGAGCTCAAGGCGGCCTTCCAGCAGGAGGAGCGTGCCATCGAGCACGGCATCGACCACGAGGTGCACACCTTCTCCGGTGCGCTGGCCTTCGAACCTCAGACCCGCAACCCTTGCACACGTGCCCGACGTCCCAACCCTTAACCTCTCACCCTATCCAGCGTCGGTGGACGTGTCCTACAACTTTTTGAGCCACTAGACGCGCGTTCACACGCACTCACGCGCCGACAAGAGCTAGGCGTTGCTGCGAGGAGGCCGCACGGTGCGCGCGTTTGCGTCGTGTGCGTGTGAGTCCCGCCGAGTCTTAAATAACACGGTTTTACGAAGCGCCAGAGTAGGAACGCCGCCATGCCGCTTGCATTCACAAAGCCGAGCGTAAACACCAGCACCCACTGGACGGTGGAAAACCCCGAAAGGAGCACCAGGGTGCTCACCAAGACTCGGAGGGCCACCAAGTGCACGCACTACCGCGAGACGCAGGCACAGGGCGACTGCTTCTACCTGTGCCTCATCGGCGCCCTGCAGACCGAGGATCCGGACTGCCGCGAGGCGCACCTCGGCCGCTTCCGCGAGTTTGCCACACGGTACGAGGTCGGCGACGTGGAGCGGTACATCAGGGCGTGGGGGGTGCTCAACGTCTTCCGTCCCGAGCCGAACCCTCGGGTCGCGCCGCTCGTGGAGTGTTCCATTCTGCGCCGCGTGTTCGCCAAGTACTTTCTAGAGCACGCGGGGTACTACATGGGCGAAGAAGGAGACAGGGACGAGCTGAGCACCGACCCCCCTTTGTGGATGAAACTTCGTGGGGCCAGCCCCACGGCGACCGACTTCAGGGGGTCCATAACGCAGGAGGTTGTTCAGGTCTCTGCCCACTTCCAGTGCTGGAAAGGCGGCCAACCTGTCGACCTCGACGACGACGATGCGGTGAAGAAGGCCTACTCCAACAAGATCCAGGGCCTGTACCCCGACGACACGAGGATCGGAGAGAACGTCATGACTCCGGAGCAGATGGCCTCCTTTGGGGCCGACAGAGTGGACGAGAAGATCCTGCGGTACTCCGCGACGGTCGAGACGCACATCGCCTCGCAGATCTTTGGCGTGATCCTCAACCTCTACGTCTGGTGGGAGAGCGGCGATACGCCGAGTTGGGACAAAGCCAGGCTGACGGTGGGCATGACGAGCTCAACCCTGGTCGCGCCGCCCCCCAACGAGCGAACCCCGTGGTTGCTCCTTTGCAAGAGGGGGGAGCACTACGACTTCTTTGAGACCTCCAAGTGGGTAGCGATCCGAGACGAGAACACCAACCGAAACACCGGCAACTGGATGCGGGCGGGAATGGGTGGCAGCGGCGGCGAGGACACGATCGGGCAAGGCGGCACCGGCGGCGGCGGCGGGCTGGGCGGGTGGGGAGAAGGCAGCGGCTACGCTCGCGCGGTGGCGGGTGCCATTGATGCCAGCGGCTCCGGCGGGCCGGCGGGGGATACCACCAATTGGGTACAGGCAGGCGCGTACGTCAACACATATGGCGCGGAGATCTCGGAAGCGCAGGCCAGAGGCCGCATCGGCGGCCGCGGCGGCGGGTTGGGCGGCATCGCCATCAACGACACCCCGCCTCCGCTCAACGAGGCGGAAGTGCTCCAGAAGGCCTTCGAGGAGGCAAGGGAAAGGGCCATGGTGGAGCTGCAACAGCTTCGGGATCTGGTCTCCCGCTTTGTGGACGAGGTGGAGAAGCGGGTGAACGGAGCGCCTCAAATGGCCCGCCAGGAGATCGTGGACAGCTACATCCGTGACCACAGCGACAGAGCGAGCAATAACCAGGGCACGACGGCCACCCAGTGGGCCGCCCTCTACCTGGTGACCATCCAGGAGATGCCCCTGGACCCAAAGATGACCAGGCCGGAGCTGGGCGAGGCGTTGATGGCGCGTTTCCGCGACAACTTGCGGGATGGCGGAGCGCTTGTCCAGGTGGCCATTGCGACGGTGCAGGGCCGCCTCAACGGGCGGCACGGCGAGCACCGCGACAAGAAGCCCAGGAGCTGGGCGGGCGGGCGCGTGGGCTTGTGACTTGTAACCTGTCAGCCGTGTGCGGCGTGTGAAAACTATAAGCAGCACGCGCGCGTGGACTAAGGTGAGCGCGAGACGCGCGTGCACATGTCGCTCCCACCGTTGGACAAGCTCGCGCTTGCCCCCACGGGCATGGACGGGGAGCAGGAGCAGGAACTGCTCCGGCGCATCGCCGAGGCGCGGGCGGAGCTCGAGCGCGCGGTGCTTGCGGACCGCGAGCAAGCGCGGTGGAACACGCCCATGGAGGAGCCGCCGCAAGCCCGGCGCGGGGAGGCGCAGGCGCGCCCGGCCGAGCCCGGGCTCCTGGTGCCGGATCGCCCCCTGCCCGTTTTCAAGCCGCTCGACCCGGAGGTTGCGTGGTCGTACGGGCCACGCATGGTGTGCGTGCAAGACCAGAACGACGCATCGCTGAGCGCCGCGCGGGTGGTGTACGACTTCCTGCAAAGGTACCGCGACCGGACCGACGGGTACAGCATGCAGTTTGACGACCCGGCCGAAGCAAAGCGCTACAACGATGCCGTGGATTCGGGGCGGGCGCCGCCGTCGCCGCCGAAGGCGTTCCAGCCGTGGCTGCTCGCCCACACCATGCCCCCCCTCAACTTGGTCAAGGCGCGCCTCTCAACGCTCGTCGGGACCGTCTGCCGCGAGCTGCGCGCGCTGGCCCATTTTGGGCCCGCCGGTGACCCGCGCAACAACCTGGGCTTCACGGTGACGCTCACCGACCGGTACGGCGAGGCCGACCACTACCAGTTCCACACCGACATGCACGAGGATGGCGCGCGGCGCTTCCTGCCACAGGGGGTCCACGACTGGCACATGCTGACCCTCGTGTACTACCTGGTCCCCCCGGACAGCGAGGCGAAAGCCGCCACCCGCCCGGGGCAGGGCTCGACGCTGCTCAACATGAGCAACGCCCAAGCGCCAGACGCGCAGACCCAGGTCGCCTTTTGTCCGCTGCAGAATGGCACGATCTCCGTCATCGACGGCACGCGCTGGCACGCGGTGGGGATCAACTACGACCTCGCGCGCGGCGCGGTCACCCTGAAGGCCGTCATCTACAAGCCCGGGAGCGCGGCGCGCAAGTGGAGCCACGCGGAGTGGTGGTCGCGCGTGGACTCGGCCCTGCGGGACTTCGCGTCGGGGGGGGACGCGCGGGGGAACGAGTACCGCCTGGTGGAGCACGGCGTGGAGCGCTTGAGCAAGGCGATGGAGCGGCCCGAGGGCTACGAGGGGGTGTGAACGCGCGTGTTTTTAAAACTGCCCCATTCACGGCCCGGCCCCAAACACCGGGGCAAGCGAGTCCACCGGCTCGTGCGACGCCTCGTCGTCGCGCCACGGCTCGTCCGCAAGGCCGCACGTTTGGAGAAAGGCGGTGCACTTGGCAAAGCCGTCCACGCACTCCTGCAACCCCTCGGGCAGTTTCCGAGGGTCCGGAAGCCGCGACTCGTTCGCGAGGTCCGTGATGCGCGCCAGCGCGTGGCGCGCGTGCGCGAGCGCGTTGTTGCCGTCCGGCGTGCGCGCGTGCACGGGCTGGTTGCACTCCTGAAAGAGGAAGTGCAGCACCTTGAGGTTGCCCTTCGAAGCCGCAGCGTGCCAACTGGTCGTGTAGCCCTCGCGGGACGAGCCCTCGTCGCTGCGGAACAGGGTGCCCGTGTGCATGGCGTTGAGGTCGCGCATGCGCCGCATCGCGTCGACGAGCGCGTCGTCTGTCAGAAGGTGGCCGTTCCACGTTTTGTCGAGCCGGGCGATGCGCCGGGAGCGGCGGTCCACCACCTGCCAGAACAGGTCGTCGTCCTTGAGCTGCTGCGCGAGCTGCCAGCAGGGTCGCCCGCTCTTGACCGCCCTGTTGGTGCAGCGGAACGCGTCCATCGCTTTGAAAAAGTCGCGGTGGCTCGCCTGCTCGAAGGCGCGGTGCAACGCTTCGCGCTCGTGCTGCGTGCAGCAACGCGCGTCGTAGCACCGGGGCACCGGAAAGGGGTGCTCCGAGCCGAACGTGCCGTCCAGGTGCTGCAGAAGGCGCCGCGCGAGTTGGATCGCCACCGGCAGCTCCTCGAGCGCGAGCACGCGCTGCTGGAGCGCCGCACACGTGCTCCGCAGCGTGAGCGCGTGCCAGCCCAAGTGCGCGGCGATGCCGCGCCACGTCTCGTCGGGAAGCCTCCCCGCCCAATCGACGGCGCCCGCCATGCAGTTGCCCCTCCCGCGCGTTGCACCCGGCGCGCCTTGCGCACGAGTCGCAAGGCGCGCAAACTTGGCAGATTCCGACCAACCAGTGTCAACTTCTTTTCGCTTGAAACGGAAACCGGGGACCCTGGGAAGCTAACTCGGGGACCCTCCTCACTCGAAGAGCAACGCGTGCCTCCTGGCGCCGTCGTCGCGCGTGCACCACCCCGGGCGCTCGTGCTTGCGGAGCTTGCGCCGCGTGCGCACGTACACCGGCCACTTGCACAGGTCCAGCGTGAAGGCGCTGCTGAGCGTGAGGCCCGACGCCCAGAGCATGATCTGGATCCACGCCGGCGGCACGGGGGCCTTGCCGTGCAGCTGCATGCACAGCGGGTGCACGCGCGCGAGCATCCGCGTCGCCGTGTCGCGGATGCACTCGCAGAACTGGCGCGAGACCCCGCTGAGCGCCTCGACGGTCGCGACCGCCTCCTCGATCGCGCCCAGGTCCTCGGCGAGGCGCATCGACAGGATGCGGCCGACCAGCTCGTCGGGCAGGTCGAGCGGCGCGCCCCCCCGCTCGGGTGGCGGCCGCAAGCGCGCAGAGGCCTGGGCGGCCGGCGGCGAAGTCGGCTGCACCCGCCGCGCCTCGCTCGCCGCAGTGGCAGGCGCGCGGTGGCGGAGGTCGAAGCGGGGCTGCATCGCCCGCGCCTCCGCTTCGCTCAGGCGCGTGCACCAGTCGTCCTCCGGCTGGCGCAGGGCGAAGCGGGGCAGGTTGGGCCGGAGCGAGGCCACAAAGTATCGCTGGCCCAGGGTCAGGCTGCGGAACTCGACCACGCCCTCGTGCGCGACGTCGGCGAGCTGCTTCGCTGCGCACAGGGAGGGCGGGTGGTCCACGACCATGCGGCCGGCCCCGCCGACGTGGGCCGCCGGGTCGCGCGCGCGCTCCTTGAAGCCGAGCCAGGAGTGGATGGCCATGGGGTAGGGCCACAAGAGCAAGAAGTCCTCCCCGAGCGTCCAGTCGTGCACGACGGGGTAGTCGTACGTGTGGTTGACGCAGACCCGCGACGCCCACGCGTACGCGGTGCCCCCGTCGCCCTTCTCGACGCGCACGAAGACGATGGACTCGGGGCGCAGGACCGGCCGCGACCCCTGCGCGGCCGCCAGGATCAGGTTGCTGTACGACTTGTTCGCCGCCTCCTCGAACGCCTTGAAGGAGATCAGGTGCCGGGCGCGCAGGGGGCCGTCCTTGTTGGTGATCGCGCTGTCGGGCAGGGAGTACACCGTGAGGTCGGCGGGGTCAATCAAGAGCATCGCCGCCCGCCGCGCTCGGTTGCGCGCCACTCACCAGTCGCAAGGTGGCGCGCATCCACGCGCGCAGGTCGTGCTCGCGTGCAAAGCGCCGCGTCTGCCGCACCCGGCCGAGCGTCCCCGCGGTTGCAACGATCGACCGGCCGCGGCAGGACACCACGAACCGGTCGATCTCCGGCGTGCAGTGCGGCTTGCCGACGTCGACGACGATTTCGTCGCCGCCGGCCAGCACGCAGCGCGCGGTGAACACCCGCTCGCGCTCCAGGTGGAAATCCTCGCACAGCGCCTCGCGCAGCTCGTCGACCGCGCTGTGAGCGTCCAGGGGCGCCTCCATCACGCGATCGTCGTGGGCAGCGTCTGGTACGTGAACCGCGTTCGCACCAGTTGCAAGGGCGCGCGCTCGCGGTCGAGGAAGGCGTCGCGCTGCCTGCGCGCGCAGTGCCGAAAGGCGCGGCACAGCAGCGCGCAGCACGCCAAAATCACGGCCGAGATCGCCACCGGGTGCATCGGCAGCGCTAGCGCACGCCGCCACACGCCGCGCATCGGAGCATCGTGCTAGCGCAATGTCCGAAAGCTCCTCGGAGCTCGGAGCGGCGGGGCGCACGCGCTCGGTGGACGAGCTGGTGGAGCGGCTGCGCGCCAAGACGCTCGCGGAGCGGCTGCCGCTGCTGGCGCACCTGTCCATTGGCCGCACGCTGTGCAAGCTGCGCGACGCCATCACCAACGACGGGCCCGTCTCCGCAAAGGCGGCCAAGGCGCTGCTGTGCTGCGGCGTCGCCATGTACCGCCGGCACGCCGTCGGCGAGCAAGCCGACGAGGAGGGCGAGGACCACGAGGAGACGATGGCGCTGATCAAGCAGAGCTCCGTGCTCATCTTCGTGCTCCTGGCGACCATCGAGGCGCGCAGCAGCGGCGGCGCCGTCGACGCCGAGACGGCGCGCGAGGTGGTGGAGCGAGCAAACGGCGCGACGCTCGCCGGCGTGCTCGAGGTGCGCAGCGCGAGGCGCAAGCGCAAGGCGCCCGCACACGAGGCGGACAAGGAGAACGAGGGCGACGACGACGAGCACCCGCCGCCGCCGCCGCCGGCCGCCAGCGCGGGCGCGCTCAGCATGAGCCTGCTCCAGCACGTGGCGCACATGCTGCGCGAGCGCGCCTCGAAGGAGCACGAGCGGCTAGCCGACATGTTCTTCCGCACGTCGGCCGCGTGCATGGCGCAGAACCTGCTGCTCGCGCACGGCGCGTCCGACTTTGTCTCGCTCAGGGCGACGGCCGACCACCCGGTCCCGCGCGAGGAGCGGCTCACGGGCATCGCGCAAGCGGGCGAGTCGGAGGCGGGGCAGTCGGCGCGCCCTCTTTCCTTTGAACCCACCCTTTCCCCACGCACGCACGCATACTTGCCACCTGGCGCCCAATCGGCCAGGTCCTGCGCGACCTCCTGCTCTCCTTCCTGCTGCCGAGCGGCATCGTCGGCGTGCGCCGCCACCTGCTGCTCAGCCGCGCGGCGAGCACGGCCGCGGGCGTCGACCACGCCGACGCGGTCAACCAGGCGCACAGCGTGGCGTAAGCTAACGCATTAGAACCCGAACACACACGCGCGCTCGCCGTCCCACCCCACCCCCCATCCTGAAAGTTGCAGGCCTGTTATTGATCCACCTTTTGGGTGCGCAGGATGGCGGGCTGCGAGTACATCTGGCAGCGCGGCACCGACCCGCTCGAGCGCGCGTGCGCGCTGCTGGCCGGCGCGGCGGTGCTCACGACCAAGGGCGGCGAGGACCCCGTCCGCAAGCAAGACGCCTTCGTGGGCCGCGTGAGCCTGCCCTTTTTTGAGACCAGGCCGCCCGCGAGCGGCGTGAAGCGGCTCGCGCTCTTGGCGGACCAGAAGCGGTGGGTGCTCTACAGGGTGGACAAGAAGAACAAGCCGCACGTGCTCTGCAACTTGGGCGGGTTTGAGGGGCTGTGTGATTGTCTGTTGGAGTTTCTGTAAAAAAACGCGCGCTCACCACTCCAGCGTCTCCCGCGGCACGAGGTCCGGCGCTTCCAGCGCCTCGAGGTCGTCTTGCCGGCGCTCGAGCTCGGGCGTGAGAACGTCGTCGACCCAACGGGTGAGCGAGGCGCCCTCGGCAAAGGCCGGGTGGTGCACATCGCCGCCGGCCTCGCGCACGAGCGCGTCGCGCTCCGCTCGGACCCTGGCGCGCTGCTCCAGCACCTCGGCCGCCTCCTCGCGCGCTTTCTGGCGCGCGAAGAGAAGCAGCTCCGCGTACTGCTCGACCGTCACCCGGTTCAGCGGATCCACAAACGGGTCGAGCAGGAGGATGGGCCTGCGACGCAGGAGCGCCCTGAAGGCGTCGAGGAACCACGGCGCCTCCTGCGGCACGTCCAGGATGGATCGCGGATCCTCTTCCACCGCCAGCATCGCGACCTCCCTGTACTCGGGCCGCAGGAGCAGCCCCTCTGGCACGTCGTTGAGGGCCTGGCCCTCAAACTGCACCGCCGTCCTGGCGATGCGCCGAAACGCCCGCTGCCTGTCCTCCGGAACGTCGGCGGCGCTCATGTCCCAGGCGGTGTTCAGATCGCGAAGCCAGCGAGGCAGCCGCGTCACGAGGCGCAGGGCAAAGGCCTCAAAGTAGGGGCGCGTCGTCAGCGGCAGGCCGATGTCCGGCCACGGGCCCGGGTTGCCCGCGACCCGGTCCGGCAACGCGCGCCGCGACGCCATGCGCGCGTACCGGCACGCCTCCTGAAAGTAGACCGCCGGGTCCGAGGACGGGTTCCACGCCGCCAGGTCGTTGGCGGCGGCGCGCCGGATCGCCGCCAGGCTCGGGTACTCGCCGTAGAAGCCGAGGCGCTTGTTGGCCCAGTCGAAGATCTGCCCGCTGCGGCACAGCTGCGCCCACTCGCACCTCACCGCGCACAGCTTCGCCACCTCGGTGCACGGGTCGCTGGCGTGCGCGGCGAGCAACAGCCGCGGCAGCAGGTCGGTCGGGATTTCGGTGAGCCGCACCGGCGGTGGGTCGCTCAGCGAGAGGGCCGAGACGTCGGGGGCGCGCGACATGGCGCGCCTTTACTAGACGCTTCCATGCACTCGTATTATTTAAACGCGCGCGCGCACACACACACGCGCGCGCGCGCGCCGTCTATGCGTGATACACCTCGCGCGGCGGCGGCTGGGTCTCGCGCCACGAGAGCTCGCCATTGTTCATGACGTACCGGTCCTTCTCGCCGGCGGGTCGGCCCGGCAGGAAGGCGCGCACCTTGGGGCCGCGCGCCCCCTGCGGGTAAAAGCACCGCGTCGCGCACAGGACGACGCACCACAGCATCGCGATCGAGAGGAACAGGATGCTCAGAATGATCGCCCAAAAGTGCCACCACATGGCGGCTGCGCGCGCGTGCAACGCGCGCGCTCCGGGGCCTTACTGGTGTGCTGGCCTGGCGGGGGATATCACCTCCTTCAGCCGCGCGCCCTCGATGCCGGCCTCCATGCACATGCACAGCAGCTGCTTGGCCTGGCGCTTCCACCCGTCGCGCTCGGCTTCGGCCACCGCAAGCTGCGCCGTGAGCGCGTTCACGCGCTCGGCGTCCGCAGCCGCCGCGCACCGCTCCTTGGGCGTGCGGCCCGAGAGGCGCACGAGCGCGTCGTGCACCGCGCGCGCGTGCGCCGAGTCGTCGTCCTTGTCGAGGTACAGCCACGGCACGCCGTTGCGCTCCTCGGCGCCGCCGCGCACGAGCGGCACAAGCACCGGCTCGCCGTCGCGCGTCTCGCCGTTGGGGTGCTTCATGTTGCACCGCTGCACCCACGGCTTGGCGAGCGGCAGGGTGCTGTGCCGCTCGCGCCACGCGTCGTCGTCGGGGTTGAGGGTGGGGTGCTTCGCCCTGAGCTGGTGCACGTGGCGCTCGCGCTGCAGCTCGAGCGCCACCTGGCCGTCCTCCAGGTTGTCCCACACGGGCGGCAGCTCGTCCGCGAGCTCAAAGTGCGCGACGAGCTGGCGGATCTTGCCGATGTGCCTTGGCGGCAGGATGTGCAACCGGCACTGGTCGTGGTAGCCGCAGATGGAGCCGTGGCGCGCGGGCGCGCCCTCGCGCTTGTCCGAGTAGATGCTCGCGAAGCAGCCGAGCATCGGCTTCATCACCGCCTCCCCCGTCTCGTCGGGCAGGCACGGCCAGCCGTTGGGGCCCAGGCGCGGCGCGACGCGCTCGGGGAAGACGAGGAACATCTTGCGCAGGTTGTGCAGGATGCGCACGCGCTGGCGCCGGTAGGCGTCGCAGCCCGCCAGCTTGGGCGCGGGGCTGGGCTCGCCGCCGTTGAGGAAGAAGATGCAGAACAGCCCCGCCGAGTTGCTGTCGTCCGCCAGCGCGTGGCCGCCCGTGTAGCGCGCGAGCGCGTCCGCGCTCGAGCAGAAGGGGACGTCGCCCAGCGTGTAGGTGAGCGGCTTCGGGTCCCGCCACTGGAGCTCGTGCACGTCCGAGTCCTTTGGCGTGAAGCCGAAGTCGGCATGGAAGCACGCGCCGGCGTCCGGGTCCCCGGGCGTCGGCTTTCCCGCGTTGATCACCAGCCTCTGCCGGTTCTGCGCCTCGCGGTCGGCGCCGGTCGCCTGCAGCTTGAGCGACACCAGCTGGCACTTGTCGATCAGGTAGGCGCCCGTGCCATGGACGGTGAAGATCTTGGCCGGCCCCGCGACCGTTCCGTGCGGCCGCGGCCCGTACAGCTCCAGCTCCTGGGGCGTCTGCTTGCGCGCGTGGTCGTGCTCGGGCGCAAACGCCCTGGCAGTCTTTTGCGCCCCTCGCTTGCTCACCGCCTTGCGCCTCGTGGCGGGCATCCGCGTGCTGTGCAGGCTGCTCGCGCGCGAGGCAGGTGCCACCAGTCGCACGGTCGACCCCCCCCCCTCCACCGGTGCAATCCCAACCTTGGTTTTTATTTGCACCCTCCGTAGGTCAACCTCGACGAGCACCACTTCCCGTGGGTCAACGGCCGCAACCTTCCCCTCGACAAGTGAGGCACCGCAACGCGGTG
>Ga0209666_1000682_pt1 | contig 25885 bp, 23 predicted proteins | sample SaaInlV_125m_DNA_FD_184679 | JGI IMG/M metagenome (GOLD analysis project Ga0209666, IMG submission 184679) | Marine microbial communities from expanding oxygen minimum zones in the Saanich Inlet - Saanich Inlet SI037_S3LV_10m_DNA (SPAdes)... | ecosystem: Environmental > Aquatic > Marine >...
GAGTCTTATGATGTACATGGATTTGATATATCTGGTGTAGTTAAAGACTCAAGTGGATTCTTTGCTAAAGCAGGAATACATTCTGCAACAATGGATGGTGCAGCAACCATAACCATTGGTGCTACAGCTTACACTGTGACAGCAGAAGCAAAAGGAACAGGTCCATTAATAGGATTTGGTTATGAAGAAGACAATGTAAGATACTCGTTTACACATTATAGTGATTTAGCAGGTGTTACAGACTTTAGTTTTTTTTCTATAGGCTTCTTATTCTAATTTAAAATTATTATGTTTTAAGCGTGAGATATAAAAAATAAGAATTAATTTATAATTATTCTTAATATTTTTTTCTCATGCTTAAATAATGGATAAAATCAAATTCAGCATATAATTAATAAATAAGACATTCACATTTAGTGAATTAAATCCAAACTTAAAAAAAGTTGTTAAAGATAAAATTAAAACCTAAATTTAACTAGACAATTTAAGTGATATCTATTTAATCACTTTATCTTATGAAACTTGGTAAAATTGCACCAAAATACACAGAAAAGCCAAACCCCAGAATTGGCTTAATTACTCTTGCAAGTGATTTTAGAATTGAAAAAGATTTTAATAATATAATTTATGGAAAGGAAATTGATTTATTTTCTAATCGTATCCATTGTTATAATCCATTGACCAACGAAACATTAAAAAAAATGGCCGATGATATTACGGATGTTGCTAAAGAAATATTACCTGATCAAAAATTAGATTGTGTTGCCTATGGCTGTACCTCAGGAACAATAGCTGCTGGATACAATTCAATTTTTGATAAAGTTAATCTTGCAAAACCAAATACTAAAGTCACCACTCCAATTACTTCAGCTATTAAAGCTTTAAAAAAATTGAACATAAATAAAATATCAATTTTTACTCCTTACACAGATGAAATTAATCAATCGGTTGCAGAATATTTTAAAAAAGAAAATATTGAAGTTGTTTCACTAACTTACTTTGATATTGCATCGGACCTTGATATTGGAAAAGTAGATCCAGACTATTTATTTGAAGTATTGTCCAAAATTGATTTATCTACAAGTGATGCTTTATTTGTTTCTTGCACAGCTCTTCCTGTTTTATCTCTAATAGATAAATTAGAAAAAAAATTAGGCAAAGTAGTTCTGTCAAGTAATCAAACATTGATTTGGGATACTTTAAAAGAGATAAATTATAATAAAAATATTGACGGGTTTGGTCAATTATTTAAAGATTAGAAATATGGATTTTACAAAAGAAGAGTACAAAAAAAGATTAACAAAAGTTAAAAAGAAGATGCAAGAAAAAGGCATCGAACTATTAATTTCTCATGACACTAATAATTTAAATTATTTAACTGGTTATGATGCTTGGTCTTTTTATTATGCTCAATGTGCAATCGTTCATATAGATGCAGAAGAACCTTTATGTTTTGTAAGAGCACAAGACTCTGGTGGAGCCTATATAAAAACTTATTTAAAAGATGAAAATATTATTGTCTATGATGAAAATTACATTCATACTTGGCCTAAACACCCTTATGATTATTTAGTTCAAATAATTAAAGAGAGAAAGTGGGATAAGCTTTCTATAGGTGTAGAGATGGATGCTCATTATTACACAGCTTTTTGTCATGAAAAAATTAAACAAGGTTTACCCAATGCTAAAATTGTAGATAGTGATAGACTTGTGAATTGGGCAAGATTGGTAAAATCTGATGCTGAAATTGGATATATGAAATCAGCAGCATTAATTTCTCAAAAAGGAATGAAGACAGCTATGGAAGTCATTAATCCAGGGGTTAGACAATGTGATGCGGTAGGTGAAATTCAAAAATCATTATTTTATGGAACGGAAGAATTTGGTGGCGAATATTCTAGTATTGCAACTTTACTTCCAACTGGAAAAGGGACATCAGCTTCACATTTAACCGCAACACAAGATAAATTTGTCGAAGGGGAGGCAACTATTATTGAATTATCGGGTGTATATAAAAGATATCATGCACCAATGGCTAGAACAGTATTACTTGGAAAACCAGATCAGTTAAAAATTGATACCATGAAGAAAACTATTGAGGCGTTAGAAACAGGAATTAGTGCAGTAAAACCTGGCAATACTGCAGATGATGTGGCCCAAGCGTTCTGGAAAATACTGGATAAATATGGAATTGATAAAAAATCAAGAACTGGTTACTCAATTGGAATTGGATATCCACCAGATTGGGGAGAGCATACTCTTAATATATATAAAGGGGACATGACTGTTTTAGAGCCCAATGTTTGTTTTCACATGATTGCAGTGATGCAATTTGGTGATTGGGGAGTTGAAGCTTCTGAAGCAATACGAGTTACAGAAACAGGCAGTGAATTATTTTGCAATATGAGCAAAGAATTACATATCAAATAAATTACTTGATTATCATTCTAACAAATGTTTTAAACTAATATGGCTAATGATCATTTTGTGAGATTTGAAAATGTAGATAAAAGTTATGACGGTAAGCAACTAGTCGTAAAAGGTTTAAATCTTGATATTGAAGAAGGTGAGTTTGTAACAATGCTTGGGCCCTCAGGTTCAGGTAAAACAACTTGTTTGATGATGTTGGCTGGTTTTGAAACCCCAACGAATGGACAAATTTATTTAGACAATAAAGTTATCTCAGATATTCCTCCTCACAAAAGAGGTATTGGAATGGTATTTCAAAACTATGCTTTGTTTCCACACATGACTGTTTATGAAAACTTAGCTTTTCCATTAAGAGTTAGAAAAATTCCAAAAGATGAAGCAGATAAAAAAGTTGATAAGGCATTATCAATGGTATCGCTTCAAGGCTTTGAAGCTAGAATGCCGATGCAATTATCAGGCGGTCAACAACAAAGAGTTGCTGTTGCAAGATCATTAGTATTTGATCCACAATTAGTTTTAATGGATGAACCTTTAGGAGCGTTGGACAAAAATTTAAGAGAAAGTATGCAATATGAAATTAAACATATTCATGAAAGTATTGGTGTAACTGTTGTCTATGTTACTCACGATCAAACCGAAGCTTTGACGATGTCCAACAGAATTGCAGTTTTTAACGATGGTAAAGTTCAACAACTCTCGAGCCCTGATGAATTGTATGAAAGACCTGTTAATTCTTTTGTTGCAGAGTTCATTGGAGAGAACAATACTTTTGCAGGTGAAGTATCAGATGTATCTGGAGATAAATGTAAAGTGAAATTAAATTCAGGAACTGAAATTTTAGCAAATCCTATTGTTGCAAAGGCAAAAGGAGACAAAACTACAATATCTCTTAGACCTGAAAGAGCATTGATTGATTCTGACACTAAAATGGATAACAATCACAAAGGTAAAATTGAAGAAGTTATATACCATGGTGATCATACAAGATTAAGAGTAGATCTATTAGGGAATGATCAATTTATTTTAAAAGTTCCAAATAGCTCAAACAGAATGGATATTAAAGCAGGTAAAGAAATTAATATCGGTTGGAATAGTGTTGATTGCAGAGCTTTAGATCCTAAATAATTTCTTTTAGTTATTCACATAAAACATAAGGCAAATTAACCCTAATCAGCTGTTGACTAAGCTACCCTATATTGTTTTAGTATCACTTTATAAAAACTAAACGTTAACGTTAAATAGGAGAATACATGAAAAAATTAAGTAAATTATTACTTGCTCTTTCTTTTGTACTTTCTGTAACAACTTCAGCATTTGCAGTTACTGTAGTGTCTTGGGGTGGAGCTTACACAGAGTCACAAAAATTGGGTTACGGTGATCCTACAGCAGCGAAACTTGGAATACCTGTAAACTGGGTAGACTACACTGGTGGATTATCAGAAATTAAAGCTCAAAAAGAAGCTGGAAAAATAACTTGGGACATTATCGATGTGTACGCAAAAGACACAATTATCGGATGTGACGAAGGTATTTTCCATGAATTCGATTTTGACAAAGACTTTGCACCTGCTCCAGATGGAACACCTGCAAGTCAAGACTTCTTTACAGGTATGCCTTCAAAATGTGCAGTTGGAAACATTCTGTACTCTTGGAACTATGCTTACAATGATGCAACAATTGGTGACAAAAAACCAAGCACATTGAAAGATTTTTTTAACACTAAAAAGTTCCCTGGTAAGAGAGCTCTTTACAAAGGTGCAATGTCTAACTTAGAAATTGCTATCACTGCAGACGGTGTAAACCCTGGTAAAGGTTCTGACTTAACTTACAGAAAACTTGATGCTGATGGTGGAATTGATAGAGCTATGAACAAACTTAAAGCTTTATGTGAAGATCCAAATGGCGGATGTGTATTCTGGAATGCTGGAGCTCAACCACCAGAACTACTTGCTAATGGTGAAGTAGTAATGGCTACTGGTTGGAATGGTAGATTCTTTAACGCGCAAATGGAAGGAACTCCACTTGTACAAGTTTGGGATGGACAAATTCTTGACTATGAATACTTTGCATTAGTTAAAGACGGTCCAGGTTATGCTGACGGTTCAGCTATGAAAGTACTTAGAGAAATGACTAGCTCAGAAGGTTTAGCTGGAAGTGCTAAGTACATTGCATACGCGCCTTGGAGAAAATCTTCAATCGCAGTTATGGAAGCTGGAGAGCCTTGGTTTAAAGATGGTAAGACTAACATGGTACCACATATGCCAACAGCACCCGCTAACACAAAAAGATACATCCTTATGAACCCTGAGTTTTGGGCAGATAACCAAGACGAAATCGGTGAAAAATGGGAAGCTATGAAAGCTGGTCTATAATTTAGTTTTATAGATTAGTATTTTATACTATATTGAAAGGGCAGTTATTTATAACTGCCCTTTTTTATTATGAGCAAAGAACAAATTTTATCATCCGACGGATTACCTTTAGAAGTTAGCTTAAAAAAAGCTGAACGAAAAAATAAACTTAAAGCAGTTGCACTCGTTGCTCCATTATTTTTATTTATTTTAATTATTTACGTTTTTCCAATTGGAGACATGTTGTTTAGAAGTGTTGATGATCGAATGATCACTAAAATGCTTCCTAAAACATTTGCTGCAATTGAGAAATGGGACGGAAAAGATTTACCAGATGAGCCAGTTTACAAAGGTCTTTATGATGATTTGACTTATTTAAAAAAAAATAAAACTTACGGAAAAATTATAGCAAGATTAAACTATGAAAAAGGTGGTTTTAGTAGCTTAATAAAAAAAACAGTTAGAAAAATTAGTAAATTCGAAGAAGGTAATTATAAAGAGCAATTTATCAAAGTTCATAAGAGGTGGGGTCAAAGTGAATATTTAATAGCTTTGAAAAATACAGCTCCAAATTGGTCATATGCCAAATATTTAAAAGGTGTAGATAGAAAATTTGATCAGGATAGAAATATAATTCAAGTTCCAGAAGATAGAAGAATACATAAAACGTTATGGCTAAGAACGTTAAATGTAGCTTTTTGGGTTACCATATTCTGCTTTATTCTTGCCTACCCAATCTCACATTTATTAGCAACACTACCTATGAAATACAGTAATTTACTCATGATTTGTGTCTTACTTCCTTTTTGGACCTCATTGTTAGTTAGAACTTCTAGTTGGATGGTTTTACTTCAGCAACAGGGACCCATAAATGATTTAATTGTTTGGATTGGTTTAGCCGCCGATGATAACAGGCCAGAATTAATGTATAATGTAATAGGGACTTTTGTTGCAATGACCCAAATATTATTACCTTTCATGGTTTTACCTCTTTATAGTGTTATGAAAACTATATCACCTAGTTTGATGAGAGCTGGAAAATCATTAGGTGGAACACCACTAATATCATTTGTTAAAATTTATTTTCCATTAACAATTCCAGGAATTGGTGCTGGATGTCTATTGGTATTTATTTTAGCTATAGGATATTACATTACCCCTGCATTAGTAGGTGGTGCTAGTGGATCATTAATTAGTAATACAATTGCTTATCATATGAAGAGTTCATTAGACTGGGCGTTTGCATCTGCTCTTGGAACTATGTTGTTAGTTGGAGTACTAACTATTTATTGGATTTATAATAAACTTGTTGGAATAGATAATATTAAATTAGGATAATCATGGCATTACCAAGTCACACACCTTTAAATTATAGAATTTGGCATTACACATACCTATTCTTTTGTGGTTTAGTTTTTTTCTTTTTAATAGCACCTTTGTTTGTGATCTTACCTCTGTCATTTAATGCTGAGCAATACATTCATTTTTCAGCAAAAATGTTAGCGTTAGATCCTGAAGGGTTTTCTCTAAGATGGTACAAGGACATGATTTATGGAACTAAAAATCCATGGGGACTAGCTACTAAAAATAGTTTAATCATTGCTTTCTTTGCAACAATAGGGTCAACCATTCTCGGAACGGTTGCTGCATTAGGTTTAAGCAGTAGATACATGCCATATAAAGCTGCATTCATGGCTTTACTAATTTCACCGATGATTGTGCCATTAATTATTTCAGGTACAGCAATATTTTTCTTTATGGCAAAAGTTGGTTTAGCTGCAACACATACAGGAATTATATTATCACATATAATCTTGGGAACTCCGTTTGTAGTAATCACGGTTACTGCAACATTAACAGGTTTTGATCACAGTGTAACACGTGCTGCTGCAAGCTTAGGAAGTAATCCAGTAAACACATTTATGAAAATTACATTACCATTAATTATGCCTGGAGTTATTTCAGGAGCCTTGTTTGCTTTTGTAACTTCATTCGATGAAGTTGTAGTTGTACTATTCTTAGCAGGACTAGAGAATACTACTATTCCAATTCAAATGTGGGTAGGATTAAGAGAACAATTAAGCCCAACTATTATGGCAGTTGCGACATGTTTGATTGTAATGTCTACTTTAATCTTAGTTAGTGCAGAGCTTTTAAGAAGAAGATCTGAAAGACTAAGAGGAATTAATAGATAATTAATTTACTTAATTATATTTTTTCAATATAAATTTCCTTTCAAAATTAAATTATGGATATTAAAAAAGTTGTAGTAATTGGATCAGGAACGATGGGAAGTGGGATTGCAGCTCATTTATGCAATGCAAATGTACCTGTTACATTGTTGGATCTTACAACAGAAATATCTGAAAAAGCGAGAGATAGAATATTCAAGTCAAAACCACCTTTACTGTTAGATAAATCACAAATTGAAAATATTAAAGTAGGTAATATTAATGATAATTTTGATGTGGTTAAAGAAGCTGATTGGGTCGTTGAAGCGGTAGTTGAGAGAATTGATATCAAGCATAATATTTACGAAAAAATTTTCAAAAATAGAAAAGAGGGAGCGATTGTTTCATCGAATACATCATCCATTCCTATTAAAGTTTTATCTGAAAAATTAACTACAGAAGAAAAGAAAGATTTTTGTATCACTCACTTTTTTAATCCCGTGAGGTATATGGGATTATTAGAAATTGTTAAAAATGAAAATAATGATTTAGCTAAAATAAACTCTTTAAAGAAGTTTTGTGAAGTGGAGCTTGGAAAAGGAGCAATTGTTTGTAATGATACTCCAGGATTTCTAGGAAATAGAATAGGTGTTTTTGCAATGCAAGTTGCAATGACTGAAGCTTTTAAAATGAAATTAAGTATTGAGGAAGCGGATGCAATATTTGGAAGACCAATGGGAATTCCAAAAACAGGAGTTTTTGGCCTTTATGATTTAATTGGAATAGATTTAATGGCTGATGTTCTTAAGAGTTTTATTAAAGAACTGTCTGAAAATGATCCTTTTCAAGAAGTTGCAAAAGAAATCCCTCTTGTTAAAAAATTAATTGAAACGGGTTATACTGGCCGAAAAGGTAAGGGTGGTTTTTACCGAATGAACAAAACTGGTGCAACAAAGGTTATGGAAGCAATTAACCTTGAAACCGGCGAGTATTCTACTAGTCAAAAAATTAATTTAGGCTCTGATAAAGTTGATATAAAATCTTTAATCTCAAGAGAAGATAAATTTGGTAAGTACGCCTGGTCAGTTATCTCAAAAATTATACAATATTCATCTTCATTAGTTCCTGGAATTACTAAAGATTTTAATGACATAGATGAAGCGATGAGACTAGGCTTTAACTGGACTAAAGGTCCATTTGAAATGTTAGAAGAAATTGGTGTTGAGGATTTTTTTAATAAAATTGATGAGTTTGAAGGAAATGAGTTTTTAGAAAATTTATCTAAAACTAAGAATCAAGATTTTTATGGCTCTAGACAAAAATATACTGAAATTGAAACTTTAGGAAAAGTCAAAAAGAAAACAATTAGTGTTGATGGAAATAATTCAGCTCAAATTTATCGTTTCAATGATTATAATATTGTTGAATTTACCACCAAAGCTAACGCACTTGATTATGATTCAATGGATGCGCTTAAAAAAGCAACTGATAAGCCTTTAATTATTATCAATGAGAGTATGCAATTTTCTGCTGGAGTAAATTTAACTTACACAATGAATTTTGCAGATAAAGGTGATTTTAAATCTATTGAAAAATTCATTAAATATTTTCAAGAAACATGCAAACATCTTAAATATTCAGATCATCCAGTAATTTCAGCGCCATCAGGCTTAACTCTTGGCGGTGGATTTGAAGTAATGGTTCAAAGTAATTTTGTTGCTTCACATACAAACATTGTTGTTGGTTTAGTTGAAACTATTGTTGGATTAATTCCAGCAGGTGGAGGATGTAAAGAAATGTTAGCTAGATGGCTTGATACCAGTGAGGCTAAAAATGATCCTAATTACGCACCCCTTAAAGTATTCGATATTATTGGCTACGGTAAAACCGCAACCTCACCAATTGAAGCGGAACCAATGAAATATTTAAAACCTGAAGACAAAAAAATTATGAATAGAAATAGTTTGCTTGAGGTTTCAAAAGAAATTTTGAATAATAATAAAGACTTTAAAGCTCCATTAGAGACAAAATTTAATCTTCCAGGAAAAACAGTTCTTCCTGAAATGAATAAGATTTTAGATAAATTATATAATGACAAAGTAATTTTAGATCATGGTTTAAAAGTAGCACAAGAACTAGCCCATGTATTAAGTGGTGGAGACACAACAATTGATAAAACTTTAACTGAAGATGATCTTTTTAAATTGGAATTAGATGCTTTTATGAGGCTAATCGAGACCAAGGAAACCCAAGATAGAATTAAACACACACTTGCAACTGGTAAGCCTTTAGTAAATTAATTATTTTTTTAATTTACCAGCAATCACTAAATTATTACTTTCAAATTGATTTTTATTGGTTGCTATAAATTTATCCATAATATCTATTTTTTCTTGCTCAAATTCAGCAACTTTCCGTTTCTTAAGATCGATATATAAAGATAACATTTCAAGTGTAGCAGATAATTTTTTTGAAGATTTTTCAATCATTTCCATTTTGAAGTGCAATCTTTTTTTATCATGATCAAAAAAAGTTAGGTTAATTTCAACTTCATCTCCTAATTTAACTTCACTATTGTATGTTGTGTGAGTTTCAACAACCATAGTGCTCATGTTAGTTGATTTAGCTGAGTTTTCTCCCATTTGAAATTTTTTTAAAATAATTTCCCAAACATCATCAAAAACTAAAACATAGTAAGCCATGTTCATGTGGTTATTATAATCTATCCACTCTTTTTTAATTGTTTGGTCTGATATATGAACTGACATTTTAAAACTATAACATAAACTTATTATTAAATTAATAATAAGTAGATAATTATTTTATTTAAACATTCTTACAGTATTAACAAAATCTGGTCTTAATACATATTCTGATCGATGAGAGTATTTAATTTTTTCTAATACCTGAATTCCATAAATTACTTTACCTATAGGAGTGTATTCACCTTCAAATAATGGTTCATCATCAAGAATTATAAAAAATTGACTATCCTCTGTATTATATTTTAGCGACCTTGCGAGACCAACACTGCCTTTATCAAAGTTAAATTCAGCATCTATTTCTGATTTAATGGTACCCAGTTCAGATTTACCCGTCCCAATTTTTCCATAATCAATTTTATTTTTTTTTCCAAACTGAATGTCACCAGTTTGTACAAGCTTATCTTTGATCACTCTATGAAAAGCTACATTGTCATAAGATTCTGAATTAATTAATTTTTTAAATCTTTCAACCCCGTTTGGAGATATCTCAGGATAAAGTTCAATGATAACATTTCCACACTCAGCATTAAGGACAACAATATTCTCTGGTTTTGAATAATTAATTTTTTGTGGATCAAAATTTTTTACAAACAAGCATTTATTTTTAATTATTACTGCAAAACTTAAAGCAAAAACCCCCAATAGTATTAGAAATATTAAAATTAACTTTTCATGTAGTGAGGCTTTAACTTTTTTAATCATTTTTAAAATACAAAAGTACTATCAATTTTTCTTAATTTATCTTTTATAAATTTGATTTTTTCATTCAGAATTTTATCATCTGAATTTTTATAATTCCCCATTATTAAATGCGAGTATACTTCTGCCATATCTTCAGATGGAATTGTCATCGAGTATTCAGTAAAAAAACCATTTGTTTTGTTATATGTATCAAGACCTAGCTTCTTTGAGCAAGTTGAGCATTCTGCATATTTAAAATTTGGCTCATTAAATTTTTTCCATTCATCCTCATTAAACAGTTTTTTAAAACCATCATTAATAATATGAAATAATTCGTGGTGGATTACTCTTTCAAAGTATTTTTCATTAAATTTTAAATCTATAATTAGTGTTTTCATTACATGATCTGGAATTCCAGCTGTATTTATCCCTGAAATAGATAGGTTTTCACACATGACAATATATTTAAGATTAATCTTTTTCAAAAACTCTTTTGAATATCGATTTAAATTGTTAGATATTATTTGATATTTTTTATCATAAGTTTTTTGGTCTGAATTATTACATACAATATTCTTTTGAACTCCTAGTCTAAAAGGTTTTGCTGCATAGAAATATCTAAGTTTATTGGGTGTTTTTAATTCATAGATTTCTAAATTGGGTATTTTAATAAGATTATAAATAGAATTAGAGTTTGCAGATGTTATTAAAAAAAATGATATTAAAACTAGCTTAAAAATCCTCATATGCATAATTTAGATGATATTCGATTTAAAAAGAATGTGGTACATTTTGTTTATAAATGAAAAAAGAGCGAAATAAAAATCCAGTTCAACCAGTAAGTGGAACAAAAGTTCCAAGATTTGCAGGTCCATCAACATTTGCAAGGTTGCCAGAATTAAGAGATGTTGAAAGTTGTGATGTTGCAATTGTAGGAGTACCATTTGATGCTGGCACAAGTTATAGGCCTGGTGCAAGATTTGGCCCACAAAGTATTCGACAAGCTTCAAGACATTTGAGAACCAATTATCATCCAAGTTATGATGTCGAACCTTTTAAGGTTCAACAAGTAGCAGATGCGGGGGATATTACTTGTAACCCATTTAGTATTGATGAAGCTATTAAACAAATTGAAGTGGGTGCTACAGAATTATTAAATAAAGTAGGAGGTATAATTAGTTTAGGCGGTGACCACACCATTGCTGTACCACTTCTTAGAGCGATTAATAAAAAATGTAATGGACCAGTTGCATTAGTTCATTTTGATGCACATCTTGATACCTGGGATACTTATTTTGGAGCACCCTATACACATGGCACTCCGTTTAGAAGAGCGAGAGAAGAAGGTTTATTTTTAGATGATGCTTCAATGCATGTTGGTATTAGAGGCCCACTTTATAGTAGAGATGATATTAAAAACGATGAAAGTTTTGGATTTAAGATAATTCACTGCGATGAATTTCAAACAGAGGGAACGGATAAAATTGCTGAAAGAATAAAAAAAAGAGTAGGTGATAATCCTTTATATTTATCAATCGATATTGATGTACTTGATCCAGCATTTGCACCTGGAACAGGCACACCAGAGATTGCAGGAATGACTACAAGAGAAATGGTAAATGTATTAAGAGGGTTATCTGGATTAAATTTAGTTTCTGCTGATGTAGTCGAAGTTTCACCCGCATATGATCATGCTGAAGTAACCTCACTTGCTGCCGCAACAATTGTTTACGAATTAACAAATCTATTTGCAAAATCATAAAGAAAGGATAGTTTCTCAAAATGTTAGATAAGAAAAAATTTTATATAAATGGTGAATGGGTTTCTCCAAAAAAACCTAATGACTTAAAAGTAATAGATCCTTCAACAGAAGAAGAATGTGCAGTTATATCTTTAGGTGGAATTGAAGATGTAAATGATGCTGTAAGTGCTGCTACAAAAGCTTTCGAGACTTGGGCATTTTCTTCAAAAGAAGAAAGATTAGAATATTTAGAGGCTCTTTATGTTGTGTATAAAAAAAGATGGGCTGAAATGGCTCAAGCAATAACTCTTGAAATGGGAGCACCAATTGATTTTTCAAATCAATTACAAGCTGGAACTGGAGCAAGTCATATAAAATCTTATATAAAAGTTTTAAAAGAATATACGTTTGAAGCAAAATTAGGTGAGCATGCGCTTAATAATAATATTTTACATGAGCCAAAAGGAGTTTGTGCATTAATAACCCCTTGGAACTGGCCAATGAATCAAACTTGTTTAAAAGTGATCCCAGCGATTGCAGCAGGATGTACAATGGTTCTTAAGCCATCAGAAATAGCACCATTATCTTCAATGATTTTAGCTGAAATGATTGATGAAATAAAATTACCCAAAGGTGTTTTTAATTTAGTGAATGGTGATGGAGCAGTAACAGGCGATGCTTTAACTAGCCATCCAGATGTTAACATGGTTTCATTTACAGGCTCTACGAGAGCAGGTGCTTTAATTTCCGAAAATGCAGCAAAAGATTTTAAAAGAGTAAGTTTAGAACTGGGTGGAAAAGGAGCAAACATTATATTCAAAGATGCTGATGCTGAAGCGGTTGAAAGAGGAGCACTAAGATGTTTTAGAAATACAGGACAATCTTGTAATGCTCCAACGAGAATGTTAGTTGAAAAATCAATGTATGATGAAGCCGTTGAAAGAGTTAAAAATTTTGCAAATTCAATGAAAGTTGATGTTGCAACAAAAGAGGGTGATCATATAGGACCTGTGGTTTCAAAAACACAATTTGATAAAATTCAATCTTTAATTCAAGTTGGAATAGATGAAGGTGCAAAATTAGTTGCTGGTGGAACGGGTAAACCTGATGGTTTAGATAAAGGTTACTTTGTAAAACCAACTGCTTTTGCAGATGTGAATAATCAAATGCAGATTGCAAGAACAGAAATCTTTGGACCAGTGTTATCAATTATACCTTTTGAAACAGAAGAGGAAGCAATCGCGATTGCTAATGATACTCCTTATGGTCTTTTAAATTTTATTCAAACCCAAGATCAAGAAAAAGCAAACAGAGTTGCAAGAAAACTTAGATCTGGAATGGTTGATATCAATGGTGCTGGTCTAGCACCTGATGCACCATTTGGTGGATATAAACATTCTGGTATTGGTCGTGAAGCTGGAAAGTTAGGTCTTGAAGAATATCTTGAAGTTAAAGTGGTAAGTGGTTGGAACGACTAATTCCATCTAAAATACTTAAATTTAAAAAAAAATTTCCAACTGTTCAAATTAGGTTTTTTAATTTTTTTTAGTTAATTATAATAAGTTTTACTCTAGAACATCTCTAAACAGCTCATCTTTTTTGTTTACACTACCTTATAAAGTACATAACGTCGCACTAACGTTTGAGTCGATGTACTAAATCACTTGAATATAAAAACAAAAATAAAGGGAGAAAAATATGAGTAGATCGTCAAAACTCTACAATTCAGATTTAGCTCCAACTCCAAAAGGTAAAAAAAATTGGGGATGGTTCGAAATCTTTAACGTGTGGGCTAATGATGTTCAAAGTTTATTTGGTTATACTTTGGCAGCATCCTTATTTTTAGCTTCAGGATTAAATGGCTGGGCTGTATTTGCCGCACTAATTCTTGCAGGCTTTTTTATAATGTGGCTTGTAAACTTGTCAGGTAAACCAAGTGTAAAACATGGAATACCGTATCCAGTATTCGCTCGTGTCAGTATGGGTGTGTTTGGAGCAAACTTTCCAGCAATGGCTAGAGGTCTTGTTGCAATGTTTTGGTATGGAGCACAAACTTATGCAGCATCAACTGCTGTAGCACTTTTAATTACTGGTATCACTGGTATTGAAGGTGAAGTTATGCTTCTTGGTATGACAGGTGTAATGTGGGTTTCATTTATATTTGTGTCAGCATTCCAAGTTTATTTATTTTGGCAAGGTGTTGACCTTGTTAAAAAGTTTTTAAACTTTGCTGGTCCTGCAGTTTATGCGGTTATGATATTATTAATGATAGTTATCTGGGCTAAAGCTGGTGGAGGATTATTTTCAGAAGTTGGAACTATATTCTCTGGCGGTGAAAGAACTGGTGGTTTCGAAGGTTTGGGATCATTTGGAGCTTTCTTAGCTGTATTTTCAATTATGGTTGGATATTTTGCTGCAGTAGTAATCAATTTTGGTGACTTCGCTAGATTTGTTAAAAACGAAGATGAAATGAAAAAAGGTAACCTATGGGGATTAGTAGGAAACGTGATTTTATTCTCTTTTATTACTTTAATGATTACTGGTGGAACAATCGCTATTTTTGGTGAGTATGTTTCAAGTCCTACTGAGATGGTAGCTAAAGTAGATAATCTAGGTTTAACAATTATTGCTGCATTTGCTTTCTTTGCTGCAACAGTTGGAATTAACATGGTTGCAAACTTTATACCTCCTGCGTATGACTTAGCGAACTTAATGCCTAGCAAAATCAATTTTAAAACGGGTGGACTAATAACTGCTGGTTTTGGTTTTGTAATTGGTGGAATGTGGGTTGCTGTTATTACTCAAATGGGTTTATTTCCATTTGTTAATACTTTAGGCGCAATTCTTGCACCAGTTTTTGGTATCATGATGGTTGATTATTATATCATTAAAAAAGAAAAATTAGATGTAGACGCATTGTTTGATGATAGTCCTAAAGCAAAATATCATTACAATGGTGGCTTTAACTACAAAGGAATGTTGGCTTGGATACTTTCAGGTTACATTGCTGTTGGTACTGTATGGCCAAACATTCTAGTTTTAGGATTAGGTGATTTCTTCGCTAACTTAGGCGGCGGCGGGGGATATGCTTGGATAATTGGAGCATCGTTAGGTGCTGTAGTTCACTTAGCTATATCAAAAAGATAACTAAAACTCTCTTTTTAGTTATTTAGTTATATATAAAGCCCATTGCATTAGTTGTAATGGGCTTTAATATTTTAAAACTATTTCTTCTTTATCAAAATTTTTAATAACAAGGTTGTCACCAGATCCTTTTCTATCAACAACCAGGAAATTCATATCTTCAGTAGAGATTAAAGGAAAATGCCATACATCTGCATTGTAATTAACACCTATGCCAGGTGGAACAATAAAAGACTCAACTTTATTTAAATCAGGTTTATCACCTGCGGGTGCAACAAACGCTAAAAAGGTAGTTGGCTTCATTGGAATAAATGCTTGGCTACCTAAAGGATGCTTTTCCATCATATCTATTTTCATAGGAAAAGTTCTTTTAAGGGCTGAAAAAATACAAATAGTTGTCTCTCCATTATCCTTAGAGGTATTAAGATTAGCTATACCATCAAATCTTTTTGCAAACCCCTCATTGATTTCAATTGGATTAATACCATCTGTGGTAATCATGTCTCCAAACTCAGAAAAGTTTTCTTTAGTGATTTCTTTTGGGGTGATTGTAATATTCATTATTTAGCTTTACCAAAAATTCTAAATCTAGAAATACCTCCATCAGGAAAAATATTAATCTTAATAAAGTTTATTTTATCATTTTTCATTAATACATTCCTAAAAGTATGTGTCTTATTCGCCTTTAACATAGTTTTGTTCATTAAAGTTTTCCATTTATTTGAACCACTGACAATCGAAGACGAAGATTTTTTTGTTGTAATATATGCTGCTTGTAAAGAGCAATGACTTGGAAAGTTTCCTTTAAAATGATGAGTTGATATTTCAATTTTATCAATCTTTTCACCATCAATAGAATTTAATATTAACCAATCAAATCCTTTGTCTCTTCTTCTTCTGGTTTCCCAACCATCTCCCATATTTTTTGCTTTTCCTGGAGCTAAAATATTTTCAGCCTTACCAAAATGTTCATTATTACAAGCAATAACTGATGCTCCATCCAAAAGAGAAGCAAGATTAATTGTTTTATTTTTAAAATCATTTTTTTCTTTAGATATGTTTCCATAAAGTCTTAGTCTTGCAACACCACCGTCTGGAAATATATTTAATTTGATATGTGTAAAAACTGACTTAGAAGAAGTTTTGAAAATATGAGGACTATTTGCTTTAGTCTTTTTTTTACCCAGTAATGATTTCCATTTAAAATTTTTAATATTGTTTGATTTTGAATTACAGGCTTCAATAGAAATCATCGAAGGTTGATTTCCGTTAAAATGAGAAGTATCAACATTCACTTTTGAAATTGACCCAGGTTTACCTAATTTGATGATTAAATAATCATGACCAGGAGTTCTTTTTCTTCTCGACTCCCATCCATCCATCCATTTACCATTTTTATCAAATAATCCCTCTTTAAATACAGGTGCAGAGGGGTCAATTATTCTATCCGCAGATGCAAAAAAATCATCTGTTCTGAATATAACTTTTGAACCTAATCTAGGTTGAGCTAGATCAATTAGTCCGTTTGTAAATATTATTTTTTTTGACATTATTAAGAGTAGTTTTTAATCCAATGCTTAGCTATATCAATTCTTTTACAAATCCATACATTTTTATGTTTTTTTATATAGCTTAGAAATTTTTTTAAAGCTTGTATCCGACCTGGTTTACCTATTATTCTGCAATGCAATCCTACAGACATCATTTTTGGATGAGTTTTACCTTCTTCATATAAAGCATCAAAGCTATCTTTTAGATAAGAATAAAAATGATCACCTGTATTAAATCCTTGGTTTGTTGCAAATCTCATATCATTGTTATCAAGTGTATAAGGAATAATAAGTTGTTTTTTTTTATTTCTTACCTCCCAATAAGGTAAGTCATCACTATATGAGTCACTATCGTATAAAAAACCACCATCTTCAAAAACTAAATCTCTTGTATTAGGGCTGCATCTTCCTGTGTACCAACCAAGTGGTCGTTCACCAAATATTTTTTGATGGTTTTTAATTGCCATTTTCATATGTTTTTTTTCTTCAGATTTTTTAATATTTTGATAATCAATCCATCTCCAACCATGTGAAGCGACTTCATAATCTGAGCTCATTAATGCTTTGCATATTTGAGGGTTTTTAGCCAAAGCCATCCCTACACCAAATATAGTTACTGGAATTTTTTTTTCTTTAAATATTTTATGTAATCTCCAAAATCCTCTACGAGAACCATATTCATAAAGAGACTCCATATTGATATGTCTTCCCTTAATCGGTTGTGCGCCAATAATTTCGGATAAAAAAACCTCTGAATTTTTATCACCATTTAATACACAATTTTCAGCACCTTCCTCATAGTTTAAAACTATCTGAACTGCTATCCTTGCATTATTAGGCCACTTAATCTTTTTATCTTTTGAGCCATAGCCAACCATATCTCGAGGATCTTTTTTAGACATATGAAATTATAATTTACTTTATGTTGGTTAACAATTTATTAATTTAAAATAGACTCTGCTTTAATACCATCAAGCAATTTTAAACATTTTTTTAGTTCATCTAAGACGATGAATTCATCAATTTTGTGAGCTTGTTCAATTGATCCTGGGCCACAAACTACTGTACTAATTCCAATCTCTTGAAACAAACCTGCTTCAGTTCCAAATGAAACTACTTGTCTAGAATTATCTCCTGTTAAGCTCGAGATTAATTCACAAGCATCAGATTTATCTTCTCTATCAAATCCAACAATCTCCCCAATAATATCTTTTTCAATTGATGCGTTTGGAAAAATTTTTTTCATTTCTGGTAACAACACTTCATTTGCATACTTATCAATTTCCTGATTTAAGAATACACCATCTTCTTTAACCACTGGTCTTGTCTCCCAATTAACATGACACTTATCTGCTATTACATTATGAGCGATACCTCCAAAGACACCTCCAATTGAAAGCGTTGAATGGGGTGGATCAAAAATTGAGTCTTTTGGCGCTCTTTCTTTAAGTTTTTCTCTTAATTCAATTAACTTATTTACGTATCTTGATGCATATTCGACAGCACTGACACCTTTATGTGGTGCTGAACTATGTCCAGCTAAACCTTTAAAGTAAGTTGTGTATTCATAACATCCTTTATGAGCATCAATGATTTTCATATTAGTTGGCTCACCAATAATACAAATTCCATCTTTAATATCTCTCTTTTTTAATTCCTCTATTAATATTGGTGCTCCTTGACATGCGGTCTCTTCATCAAAAGTAAAAGAAAAATGAATATCTCTGTCTAAATTTGATTTTGAAAAAGTAGGGGCATACGCTAAAGCACAAGCAATAAATCCTTTCATATCACATGATCCTCTGCCAAATAACTTATCTCCTTTTATAGTCGCTGTGAAAGGATCTGAACTCCATCCTTTTGAAACAGGAACAACATCTGTGTGACCTGATAGAATTATTGGTTTTTTTGTTTGAGAACTTTTAGCTTTTAATGTTGCAAATAGATTTACTCTTTTTTTTTCATCATCGTATGTTCTAAATGAAGTTGCCCCAAGTTTTTTTAAGATATCATCACAATAATCAATTAAGGAGCTATTATCTTCTCCTGAAATAGTTTTAAAACCTATTAGGTCTGTTAAAATTTTAACTGAATTATCAAATAATTGTTCTGAATTATTTACTGTACTCATATTTAAGTTCTACTATATATTAATTGTATGAAAGAACAAATTACCTTTGATGACTTTGATAAAGTAGATATTCGTGTTGGAACAGTCATTTCAGTTAGAAAAAATGAAAAGGCTAGAAAACCATCTTTAGTTGTCGAGGTTGATTTTGGTGCAGAAATAGGAATTAAGCAATCATCGGCTCAAATTACTCACTACTATAACGAGGAAAACCTTAAGGGAAAACAAGTTATCGGAGTATGTAATTTTGCTGAAAAAAATATTGCAGGCGTGGTATCGCAAGTGCTTATTTTGGGATCGATTGATAAAGAAGGCAAAGTAATCCTAGTCCATCCATCACAAAAATCTGAGAACGGTTTACCAATCGCTTAATAAATGCATCCTGAAATTTTATCTATAACATTGTTTGGAATTGTGGCTGCATTCACTCCAGGACCAAATAATTTTGTTGCATTTTACTCTGGTTTTAATTTTGGAATAAAAAGAACGCTACCCCATATAATGGGTGTTAGCTTTGGTTTCCCCTTTCTTTTACTTTGTGTAGCTTTAGGATTGGTTAATATCTTTAAACTTTATCCATTAATTCAATTGGTTTTAAAATATTTAGGAACGATATTTTTAATTTATTTGGCATATAAAATTTCATTTTCAGGATCAGAAAATCAAGAAAGCAAAAGTAAAAATCCTGTAAAATTTATAGAGACATTTATCTTTCAATTTTTAAATCCTAAAGCAGTAATTGCTTCAGTAATTGTAGTCTCCACCTACATAAATGCAGGAGAAAATTTTGTAAATTATACGACTCAAATCATTATCTTAGCTTTACTAGTTTCAGTCACCAGCATCACTCTCTGGACATTTTTAGGCAAATTTCTGAGGAAATTCGCGACAAATCAGAAATTTATTAATTATTTTAATTATGCTATGTCACTGCTTCTTTTATTAAGCATAATTACTTTTTATTTATAATATGACACCTGGAAAAAAAAATTCTTATAAGTCTTTATCAGAAATTGCTATAGGCGGGAAAAACTACAAATATTATTCACTTAAAAAAGCTGAAGAAAACGGACTTGAAGGAACCTCAAAATTACCAAAATCTTTGAAAGTTCTTCTTGAGAATTTATTAAGATATGAAGACGATTTATCTGTTAATAAAAATCAAATTGATTCAATTAAAGGATGGTTAGAAACCAAAAAATCAAATACAGAAATTGCTTACAGGCCTGCTAGAGTTTTGCTTCAAGATTATACAGGTATTCCAGCAGTCGCAGATTTAGCAGCAATGAGAGAAGCTGTAAAAGATAAAAATAAAGATCCAAACACTATTAATCCATTATCAGCTGTTGATCTTGTAATTGACCATTCTGTTCAAGTTGATCAGTCTGCTAAATCAGATTCATTTGAAAAAAATGTTGATATAGAATTTGAAAGAAATGGAGAAAGGTATTCTTTTTTAAAATGGGGCCAACAAGCATTTAATAATTTTAGAATAGTCCCACCTGGAACTGGAATTTGTCATCAAGTAAACTTGGAATATCTATCAAAAGTAGTTTGGTCAGAAGAATTTGAAGGTAGCAATTATCTTTTTCCTGATACTTTAGTTGGTACTGACAGCCATACTACAATGGTAAATGGTTTGTCTGTATTAGGTTGGGGTGTTGGTGGAATTGAAGCTGAAGCAGGAATGCTAGGGCAACCTATTTCAATGTTAATTCCCGAAGTAATAGGGTTTGAAGTTACAAATAAAATGCCTGAAGGAACCACTGCAACAGATTTAGTTTTAACTGTTGTTAAAATGTTAAGAGATAAAGGAGTGGTTGGAAAATTTGTTGAATTTTATGGTGAGGGTTTAAAAAACTTAACTCTTGCTGATAGGGCAACGATTGCAAATATGGCTCCTGAATATGGTGCAACATGTGGATTTTTTCCAATTGATGATGAAACATTAAAATATTTAAAATTTTCAGGAAGAGATCAGCACACAGTTGATGTAGTTGAGCAATATGCAAAAGAACAAGGTTTATGGGCAAGTGATGAAATAGAATTTACAGATACAATCTCACTAGACATGTCTACAGTAGTTCCAACTATTTCTGGACCTAAAAGACCACAAGATAAAGTATTGTTAACAGATGCACCAACTTCATTTAAAAAAGTTTTAGAAGATGCAACCAATAAAAAAGATCACTCTGTTTCAAAAGTATCTAATACAGATTATGAAATTAAAGATGGTTCAATTTTAATTGCAGCAATTACTTCTTGTACCAACACTTCAAATCCAAATGTTTTAATTGGAGCTGGGCTGCTTGCAAAAAAAGCAGTTGAATTAGGATTAGAAGTTAAACCGTGGGTTAAAACTTCTTTAGCACCAGGATCACAGGTGGTTACTGATTATTTAGAAAAAGCAGGATTAAACACTTATTTAGATAAATTAGGCTTTAATTTAGTAGGGTATGGTTGCACCACTTGCATTGGTAACTCTGGTCCATTGCCTGAAAATATTGTTAACGCAATTCAACAAGAAAATATTTATGCGGTTTCCGTTTTATCTGGGAATAGAAACTTTGAAGGAAGAATTTCTCCACATATTAAAGCAAATTATCTAGCATCACCACCATTAGTAGTTGCTTATGCAATAGCAGGTCACATGGAAGTTGACTTATATAAAGAGGCACTGGGTAAAGATAAAGATGGAAATGATATTTTCTTAAAAGATATTTGGCCATCTAATAAAGAAATCGAAGACACTTTAAAAAAATCTTTAAATGCTGAAATGTTTATTCAAAGATATTCAAATGTTTCTGAAGGACCAGCTCAGTGGCAAAAAATTCAAACAGAAGAAAGTAGTATTTATAGTTGGGATGAGGGATCAACTTACGTAAAAAAACCTCCTTTCTTTGATAATCTACCAGATGAGCCTGAAGGATTTAAAGAAATTAAAGATGCAAGACCTTTATTAATTTTAGGGGATATGGTTACAACAGATCACATTTCACCAGCGGGAAATATTCAAAAAGAAAGTCCAACGGGTGAATATTTTATGGAGCATCAAATTCTTCCGAAAGATTATAACTCGTACGGTTCAAGAAGAGGAAATCACGAAGTAATGATGAGAGGAACGTTTGCAAATATTAGAATTAGAAATGAAATGGCTCCTGGAACAGAAGGGGGTTTTACTAAAATTTACCCTGAAGAAAAAGTAATGCCTGTTTATGATGCAGTGGTTGAGTATAAAAAAAGAGGAACAGATTTAGTTGTTATTGGTGGTAAGGAATATGGAACTGGTTCTTCAAGAGACTGGGCTGCAAAAGGAACAAAATTATTAGGTGTTAAAACAGTAATCGCTGAAAGTTTTGAGCGTATTCATAGATCGAATTTAATAGGGATGGGAATTTTGCCTTTACAATTTACAAACGATGTAAATAGAAAAAACTTAAATCTTATTGGTTCAGAACTAATAAGTGTTCTAGATGTTGAAAAAGGAATTAATCCATCAGATGAAGTAACAATTGAGATTAAATATGCATCAGGCGATATTAAAAAAATTAAAACTTTATGCAGAATTGATACTAAAAATGAATTAGAATACTACAAAAATGGAGGCATACTCCAATACGTTTTAAGGAATATGATTTAGTTATGGAAGAAGATATTTCAATTATTAATAGCAATACAAGAAATGAAAAAGTAAGAAACTTTTTTGTAAACAACAAAAATAAAATTATCTCGACAATAATTGTTTTGATTATTTTGATAGTAGGTGCTTACAGTTTTGACAGCTATCAAACCAATAAGAAAAAAGAAATCTCAAATAAATTCAACTCTACTACTTTAGCTCATTCGGAAAATACCAAAGAAACAACAGTACAAAATTTAGTTGAAATTATTAAAGAACAAGACTCAACGTATTCACCTTTGTCTCTCTATTTCATTATTGATAACAAATTAATTTCTAATCAAAGTGAAATTAATGAGTATTTTGATATTTTGATTGAAAAGACCTCACTAGATAAAGAAATTAAAAACTTAGTTATCTATAAAAAAGCATTATTTAACTCAGATCAAGCTCAAGAAAGTGATCTACTAAATATGTTAAATCCATTGATTAACTCTAAAAGTGTATGGAAATCACATGCTTTATATTTAATGGCTGAGTATTTTTATTCTAAAGATCAAAAACAAAAATCTAAAGAATTTTTCAATCAAATTGCTAATTTAGAAGATGCTAACTCAGACATAAAAGCTGAGGCACAAAAAAGATTGAAAAGAGATTTGAGTGATTAGACTACTTTTATTAATTTTTACATTATTTTTTTTATCCAACTGTTCTTTAAAAGAGGGCTCAGGATTATGGAATAAAAAAGAAAAAATAGAAGATCAAAAAAAAGTAAAAAAACTTTTTTCTAAAGAAAAAAAAAAAATTACAGAGTTTAATCCTGAATTAAAGTTAGATACGTCAGAAATAATATTTAATGTTGATATTAATGAAAATCAAAATAATTCTGGTGCTGAAAGCTATAAAGGACTTAATGAAAAAATTAATACTTTTAAATTTTCAACAATTAAAGATACCAATCAATTAAATTACAAACCTATTTTTTTAGATGATGGACTTATCTTTTTTGATAACAAAGGAACCATAATTAGATACGATGCAAATGGTAAGGTCATTTGGAAAAAAAATATTTACTCAAAACCTGAAAAAAAATTAAATCCAAAGTTATTTTTTGCACTAGATGGAGAAAATTTATTAGTTGCTGATAATCTTGCCAAATATTATTCAATCAATATTAATTATGGTGAGTTAAACTGGTCAATGAATAATATGTATCCATTTAATTCTGAGATTAAAATAACTGAAAACATGTTATTTGCAGTTGATTACAAAAATACTTTAAGATCTTTTAACATAAGTGACGGTTCTGAGTTATGGAATTTTCAAACAGAAAACTCTTTTGCGATTTCAGATACCATAAACTCTCTTATAGTTATTGATAATTTGGTAATTTTTAGTAACTCCATTGGTGATATTACTGCTGTTGATATTGAAAATGGTTTAATCACTTGGCAACTTCCCACCCAAAGCACTAATATTATTAATGAATCTTATAAGTTTAGAAATTCAAAATTAGTTTCTGATAAAAAATCAATTATTTTTTCAAACAATAAAGATGAATTTTATTCAATCGACATAAAAACAGGAGTTGCTAATTGGATTAATGAAGTTAACTCAAGTGTAACTCCAATTTTAATTGGAAATTTAATTTTTACTGTATCGAATGAAGGTTATTTATTTGTAATAGAAAAAAATAATGGAAATATTATTCGAATAACAGATCTCTATAAAAATTATAAAGAAAAAAAACGAGCAGATATTAAACCGATTGGTTTTGTAATTGGAAATAGAAATTTATATTTAACAAACAGTGATGGTCAAATGTTGGTGATAGATTTAGTGACTGGAAAGTCGATTTATAATATTAAAGTTGCTAAAAGCTTTGTTTCTGAGCCGTTTATTTCAAATGAAAATTTATTTGTAATTAGAAAAGGATCTATCATTCAATATAACTAAAAATGTTCTTAAAATTTTTAGATAGGATTGGAAGAAAAAAGGTAGTTTTAGACAGAGGTCCCTCGCATCCAAGATATAATGAAGCAAAACCTTGGATGAATAGATATTATGTTCTCTTTAGATATAGACCCAAATGGTTTCCCTTTAATATTTTAATCCATGAAATGTTAGCAGACGATCATGGTGAGGGGGTTCACAATCATTTGTGTCCTTATATAACAATAATTTTAAGAGGTGGTTACTGGGAGACAACTAAAAAAGGTAAGTTTTGGAGAAGACCAGGCTACATAGGGTTTCGTTCCGCAAATGCTCATCATAGAGTAGATTTAAAAGAAGACACAAACCCTATGACAATTTTTATACCAGGGCCATTTGGACTTAGAAAAGGGTCAAGATCAGAATATGGTATAGATTTTAAAACTAAAAAATGAATTTAAATCAATTATTTCAAAATCATTGTAAGAAAAATAATTTAGAAATTAATCCCAATCAATTAAATCTAATTAATGAACTTAATCATTTTTATGATTTAAATTTTAATCAGTCATTTTTAAAAAAAATATTTTCTAAAAAAAACTCTAAGTCTGGTTTTTATTTATATGGAGACGTTGGCGTTGGAAAAACTATGATTTTAAATTTTTTCTTAGATCAAGTAAATGAGAGAAAATTAAGAAAACATTTTAATGAGTTTATGCTAAATTTTCATGATTTTTTTCATGATAGAAAAGATAAAAATGAAGAAAATATAATTAATCAATTTGTTAAAGATTTAAAATCAAAAGCATCTTTAATTTATTTTGATGAATTTCAAGTAACTAATATTGTCGATGCAATGATTTTAGGAAAATTATTTGATCAAATATTCAAAGAAGATATTAAAATTATTGTTACTTCCAATACTAAAATTTCAGAGCTTTATAAAGAGGGTCTTCAACGAGATCAGTTTAAACCTTTCATAAAAATAATGGAAGATCAATCAATTGAACATGAGCTGAAAATTGAAGATGATTATAGAAAATCAAACGATAATCAAAAACAAAGATATTTTTATCCACTAAATGAAGAAACAAATTTTAAGATTAATAAATTTTTCAGAACTATCACAAAAGGAAAAAAACAATCTTTAAAGACATTAAATGTAAAAGGAAGAGATTTTAAAATTGAGAATTTTTATGAAGGTATTGCAAGATTTGATTTTAATGAACTCTGTGATCAAAATTTGGGAGCTGAAGATTATTTAGAAATAATAAAAAATTGTAAATTTATTGTAATAAATCAAGTACCTCAATTTAGTGATACTAATTCAAATCAACAACAACGTTTTATAACTTTATTAGATGTTATTTATG
>Ga0209666_1000683_pt1 | contig 25884 bp, 27 predicted proteins | sample SaaInlV_125m_DNA_FD_184679 | JGI IMG/M metagenome (GOLD analysis project Ga0209666, IMG submission 184679) | Marine microbial communities from expanding oxygen minimum zones in the Saanich Inlet - Saanich Inlet SI037_S3LV_10m_DNA (SPAdes)... | ecosystem: Environmental > Aquatic > Marine >...
ACGACACTCGTGGAGCTCGGCGCGACGTTCACCGGCTCCACGCTGGCTCTCAAGATTTTCGAAGGTGCGTTTATTTGTATTTGTGTTTGTATTTGTATTTGTAGTTTCTTTTTATCTTCGTATGGGGAAATGGACTGACGGCACTTGTGTTTTTTCCACAGCCACCGTCAACGGGACGTGCGCGTGCGACTCATCGGTGGAGAACGTGTTCGGCGGGCTCGGGTACGCCGGAGACGACTGCTCGGTACCGTGCAGGCCGTGCGACATGGGCACGTGCCGCCCGGACGGTTCGTGCCAGTGTTTCCCGGGGTATTCGGGATGGCGGTGCCAGGACCAATGCAACGGCGCCGGGATCATCCTATTTCCCGAATTTAACGAGACCTACACCCACACGGACTTCGATAACCTGCCGCTGGTGCCAGGTAACGCCAATTACAACCAGAGCGGCTTATTCGACGTGTACGAGCTCTACGGGGTTTCGCAGACACCCACGAACGATACGTGGGCGTATTGCGCGTGCGGGTACAGACGAAACGCAGTCTCCGACGAGGTTGAACCGATACCTTTCAATGAATTGCCGTTCAACGCCGAAAACGGTCAAGGGTACACCGGCCCGTTCTGCGACGTTCCGTGTGATCCGTGCCTGAGCACTAACGGCAAATGCGAGTACGACGGCACGCGCGGCGTGTGCGATTGCTTCAAAGACGCGCCTAATTCGAAAGGGTCGGAGAGTAAGCTGGTGCAAGACGGCACAAAGGGTTACGGTGAGTTTAATACTTTAATCGTCGTCGTCGTGTGGGCAATTGGATTGACGGGTAAGTGTTTTGTGTACAGGATTTGTCGGTCCGTCGTGCTTTTATCCGTGCGAGCCGTGCTTCAACGGGACGTGCTCGTCCGAACCTGGTTCCTATGGGCAGTGCGTGTGTAATCCGGGTTTCTCCGATCCCGCGTGTTTGATCGAGTGCGGCGACCCGGGCACCGCGTACGCGTTTCGTGAGATTGAGGACACCACCTTCGGCATGACAATCGGGCAAATATCCGCCGGCGAGGTGAGTTTATTTTTGGTTATTTTTGGTTATTTTTGGTTATTTTTGGTTATTTTTGGTTATTCTCGTATGGGCAATTGTACTGATGTCGTGTTTTCATTTCAGGTTTACATCGGCAGCCGCGGCGTCGTTAACCTCACCGGCGCCGCACCCGGCATGGGCCTGGAAGGTACCGCCGTGACGTGCGACTGTGACTACATGTGGACCGGACCGACGTGTTCGCACCCGTGTCCGTACCCGTACGACGAAGTACACGGCATCTGCGTCGTCAAGGTTTGTTTCTTTCTATTTATTGCGTTTCTTTTAATCTTCGTACGGGCTGTTAGAATGACGACGTTTTTTATTTACCGTTTACAGGACCCGAGCGATTCCGATTACGGAACGCCTTGGACCGCCGAGGTGGTGTGCGAAGACGGGTGGACGGGTTTACCCGAGGAGAACCTTCAGCTGGCGCCCAACGCCCCGAGCCGCGGGCGTAACTGCTCCATGCCGTGCTTCGACTGCGTCCACGGGACGTGCCAGGTGAGTTCTTTTTAATCATCGTATGGGCAATTTGTTTGACGTCATGTTTTGTTAACAGGACGACGGGAGTTGTCTCTGCGACTACGGTTACATCTGGCAAGGACCGCTCGCGGAGACTTCCGACGTGGGGGAGAAGGAACCGATCAGCCCGTTCCCGACTGTGCTGTACGGATTCTTCTACCAAGAGAAATACCACACGTGCGCGGCGAGGCACCCGTGCAACATGAACGGTGAGAGTTGTTTTTTATTTTTGTGATTCTTGTAATTCTTGCAATTAGACTGACGTCGTGTGTTGTTGTTCACAGGCGAGCTGTTCAACGCGACGTGCGGGCCGACTGGGGCGGGGTACACCGATAACCTCACGGCTTGGACCGTGCTGGACCCTGACAACAACGGCGGGTACGGGTGCACGGGTGTCATCGTCAACGGGACAGATTGCGTCGACGCCGTCACCGGTGAGAGTTTCTCTTTCATTTATCTTTACAGGCGATTAGATTGAATGCCCGTGTGTTTTGTTCACAGGTGAGCCCGCGGTGAACTTGTTCGCAATGGCGTACGCCGTCTGGGACGCGTTCGTCGATGCGTTTGTCCGCACCGAGCAGGTGAGTTCATGGGCAATTGGACTTTAGTACATCAAATATACGGGCAATTGGAATGACGGCGTGTCTTATTTACCGTTTACAGGTGAAGCGTTTGTTCAGCCAGTGGGGGCAGGTGCAGGGTGGGTACTGCGACGTCGGGGACGACGAGTTGCTGGACGGCCAGCCGTTTCACGGCGGGTATTGCGTCTGCGACTCCATCCGTAACGGCCGGTTCAAGCACCCGAGCGCGACTGGGTACGAGAGCAAGGCGTACGATTACTACTTTCAGGGATGGGCGGGGGCGCAGTGCGAAATTCCGTGCGGTGCGTTACATTTTAATTCTCGTGTGTACGGGCAATTGGACTGACGTCATGTTCTATTTACTGTTTACAGCGCCGTGCAGTGAAAACGGCATTTGCAACGCGCAGACGGGCGCGTGTGACTGCCACACGGGGTGGGCCGGGTTCCGGTGCCTCACCCCGTGCGAGCCGTGCGACCACGGCACGTGTCAGTACGACGGAACTTGCCTATGCGACGGTACTCGGCGTTTGGTAAGTTTATTTTAATTCGCGTATTGGCAAACAGACTGACTGACATCGTGTTTTGTGTAAAGGCTGAGGGTACGTACGCGCTGCGTCTGACTCGAGATCCTTTCTACATCGAACGCGGCGAGCACGTGTACGAGGTTCAGGGTGAACGGCGTTCGCGATACGTCCACCCGGTGTACATGCACACGTACGACTTGGAGGTACATTTAAAGGAAATTAGAATTCGTACGTATAGGCAATTCGACTGACGTCACTTGTGTTTTGGGTACAGGATTACATCTGGGAGCTGGAGTACGAGTGCCCGAACCGCGCGGAGTGCCGCGATCGCACCCCCGACACGCACCTACCAACCAGGCCCAACGAGACCTACTTTCGGTACACGACGCCAAACATCATCGAGGTGTTAAAGGTGAACGACGAGTTGAAAACGCTGCAGTCGTACAGGTGACTTTATTTTTGTTCTCTGACTGTCTGTTTGCCCGTACTGACGTTTTGTTTTATACAGAGACTCGCTCGTCACGGACGTGGAAGGCGTGCCTTTATCCATGGCGGAGGATGAGGTGTGCGAGTACACCGACGTGACCAACGTGGTGACCAAAGGTAAATGCATCGAGAAGATGCAGCAGCGATTGTTCGGACGAACCATGCGAGGCTGCGGCACTGAGTGGGACTCGGTCAGACCTTGGGACTGCGACGACGTCGTCAAGTCGCACTTTGTCCGCGAGCGTAACCTCGAGCTCGGCAAGGTGGAGGTCATGTCCATGAAGTCGGTACAGTCCACCGAGGCTGAGAACGTGTGGTTCGCGAACAACGTCAACGAACGACAGCGATTGGTGCGTTTCTTTTTAATCTTTTCTCGTATGGGGGATTAGACTGACGGCGTGTTTTGTTTACAGATCAACACCATGACCCGCGGGCGTTTCAACGCGAGCACGGGCGAGTTCGAGACGATACGGGACCCGGACTATCACATGATCTGGATCGTCCACCAGCTCATTCACGGCGTCGCGTCGGGCGACGCCTACACCGGCTGGAAATGCGACGTCAAGTGCCAGGAGTGCGACCAGGACCACGGAACTTGCCAGTACGACGGCACGTGCGAATGCGCCGAGGGCTGGTACGGACCCGCGTGCGACAGGCGATGCGATTGTTACCGACACGTGGCGGTGAAGAACGCGCTGGAGCTGCGGGACCAGACGGAGGACGTCATGCTGGAGAGCGTGGAGTCGCACAGCGGGTTCCCGATTCAACCGGTGAGTAGTGTACCCTCGCAGTCTCCTTTCCGTACTCAAACACCCAATTACAAACACCCAATTACCACCCAATTACTGACCGAACACCGCCACCCCGTCACCACCACTCAGCACGGTACGTGTCAGCGCGACGGCACCTGTCGCTGCTACGCGGACCCCGACGGCACGGAATGGACGGGAAAAGACTGCTTCACGCGATGCAAGCCGTGCTCGCACGGCCGATGCGGGTCGGACGGCGAGTGCCGGTGCGACCTCGGATGGACGGGTGACCAGTGCGACACGCCGAGGTACGCACGGCAAACAGTCTCCCTCCCATACTCAAATACCCAATCACCACCCAATTACTGACCAATTACTGACCGATCGCCCCACGTTCGCGTACAGGTACGTTGAGGCGTTTCCGTGCGATTACGACCACGGCATGTCTCTGTCGGACGGAACTTGTAAGTGCCTGCGTGGGTACACCGGGTACGACTGTTCCCTGGCGTGTTCGCCGTGCGTGCACGGGGATTGCCAGATGGACGGGCAGTGCTACTGCCGGCCGGGGTGGACGCTTCCGGACTGCTCGAAGAAGATTTGGTACGTTTATTTTTGTTTCCACATGGGCGATTAGTCTGATGCGATGTTTTGTTTCCACAGGGACGGCGGCGTGATTCGCAGTGATTTTTCGCTTAGCTCGGAAGGCTGGCGCGTGCACAACAACTCGTGCCCTGGAACGTTCGAGTACGTCCAGGGCACCGAACCCGACCACGGCGTCGTCCACGCGGCGACGATTCGCGGGCGGTGCCTCGGCGACGGCGACGGCGACGGCGACTCGGGGCTCGAATGGGACGGAGCGTCTGGTTTTCTTTACCTCACCGATCGCCTACCGAAGGACGGCCCTGGTGAGATTGCGTACTTCCGGGCACCCGCCAAGTTCCTCGGCGATCAACTCGATAACGCGTACAACGCGACGCTGGCGTACGAGCTGTACCTCGCGGGCGGCGGCGAGACGAATCAAAACGCAGCCGCGACGCCGACGACCAAACACGAGCTCGGGAGCGAAGCTGAGCAAGCTCCAGACGTCGTCCTCGTCGGCGGCAAACCACGGCACAGGATCGAACTGCCGCCGTGGGATATATGGGACAAGCACTCGGTGTACGAGTGGTCCAGGCAAAACTTCCCGGAGCTCCCGTTGAACTTGAGGTGGAGTAAGGAACGTTTAGTTCGAACCGTTGAGGCGTATCTCGACACCCCGCAGGTACGTACATATGCGCAAACAGTATCTCCACCCCATACTCAAATACCCAATCACCACCTAATTACGACAACCGATCGCCCCACATCCCCACATCCACAGGTCGTGCTCGGGATCCGCGCGGCGCGTGTGCCGCACTATCCCCCGGAGACGTGCGTCGCCGAGCACTGCTCCGTGAACTTCAACTTTGACTTGGTCGAAACCGCGGGGTGGTTCAATCTTGCCACGATTCCGCAAGGCTTCGGGTGGTCCGACTTTGACCCGGATTTAGATGAGTCCAGGGACGAAGACGACCGACGGTTCGTGTTCCAAGGTGAGTGCACCCCGAGAGTCACCCGAGAGTCCATACTCAAATACCCAATTACCACGCAATTACTGACCGATGACCCCCCGCGTACCCACACAGACGACGAGACAAAATACGTGGGTAAAAAACAGGGATCGCCGTACGACCCGTTCGCGGGTGTCTCCAGGGAACAGTTTCGTTCCACGGGCGCCGCGGGTATCCCATCGCCGGACCCAGCCGCCACGGTCGCGACGAGGGGCGACGGGGGCGAGGTTAACTTCGTGTGGGAACGCGGCGACGGCGCGAGCGTACCCAACAGGGGCAACCCCGGTGAGTTTATTTTAATTATTTTCTATACAGGAAATAGGATTGACGTCGTCTCTTATTTACAGACCTCGCGGATATTTTAAAATCGGTGGCGGACGCTGGGGGAGATCCGACGTCCACGCGCGCCGTCCTCGACGCCATCGCGGACCCGTTCAAACCAGGTCGCCTGGACACCTACTGGAACAAACCAGGACGGCAGGGTGCGTTCCCGCCCGGGACGTACCCTGGCAACGGAGGCTTCGCCGGCACTTGGAGTAAATCGGAAACGGCAAATAGGTGAGCGTTTCTTTGTGTTCTCTGACTGTTTGCCCATACTAAATTTGTGTTTTCTTTTCAGCAACGACGGGGGGTGGAGGTCCGCTCGACCCGGGGATGAACGACGACGCTGGGACGTGCTACCGGAGGTGTACGAGGCGGTGACGCGTAACAGAGCGGCGCGCGTGGGTGAATCCGCGAGCTTCAGCGACATGGCGTGGTGCCTGGCGTCGTTGACCGAGGTTCTGATCCGAGCGGATTACTACGGCGACGATAAGTATCGGTGAGTTTCTTTTAACTCTCGTGTGGGCAATTGGTTTGACGGCAATTGGATTGACGGCTTATTTATCTATTTACAGAGCCTCTGGGGAACGATTCGCGGCGACGAACGCGATGGGACCGGGCGAGACGGTCCGGCTGGACCACGTGATGATCGCCAAGAAGGACCCGCACACCGACCCAACGCATTGGCTCGCCCTCGAGTTTGCGAATTTCATGAGTTGGGTGGAGCAGTACAGTAAAGATTACTCAGTGGCGTACCTCACCGGTGCGTTTCTTTTCTTTTTATTCGAAGTTCTTTTTATGCTCGTACGGGCGATTGGACTGAGGCCTTGTGTTTTGTTCATTCACAGATTACTTCGCCGACTACAACCGAACGTTGCGGCTGTCTATATGCAGCGGCAACGGCGTGTACCGCAACGGTGACCCGGCCAACGGGTGCGAGTGCTACGACGATTGGCTCGGCGGTGACTGCGAGCTCGCGTGTCCCGCGTGTGTCAACGGGGCGTGCGGCTTGGGACCCGTGGAGTCAGACGGGAACCAGACGGCTGTTTGCGAGTGCCAAGAAGGGTGGGCCGGGACCTTATGCGACATCGAGTGCCCTCCTTGCGATTACACCCGCTCGTCGTGCGCGACGGACGCGCTGGGTCAGCCCTCGTGCGCGTGCGACGAAGGGTACGGCGGAGCGTACTGCCAGCTGGACTGCCCTCCGTGCGACTACGAGGTTAGCAGTTGCGGGTCGACCAATTACATCGGTGATTTTCCCGGCACTGCGGCGACGTGCGGCTGCGACGATCCGACCGCGCGCGTGGGTATACTGTGCGAGCTGGTGTGCCCGCAGCCCAACTGCGGCAACGGAGTGTGCGCGCATACTTTGGAGGGTAAGTCGTACGACGGGACGACGGTGCAGCAGCGCGCGGGTGACGCCTCCTTTTGCCGGTGCGTACAGTCTATATTCAGTCTCCATCCCATACTCAAATACCCAATTACCACCCGATTACTGACTTTTCGAACTACATCCACATACAGGTGCGACGACGGCTGGGTCGGGACCTTTTGCGACGATCCGTGCCCTGGTGGCCCGAACCACCCCACGCTCGCGGGCGCGTTCCCCTGCCTCGGCCGCGGTACGTGCGCGCTGGGTTCGTCTGGAACCGCGGTGTGCAACTGCGTGACTGGGTACATCGGAACGGCGTGCGATCAGGCCATCGGCGTGTGCGGCGACGGCTTGGTCAACGTCGGCGAGGAATGCGACGACGGTGCGTCTCTTTTTATCGACTTTCTTGTCATCTTCGTACGGGCAATTGGACTGACGGCGTGTTTTGTTGAACTCTTACAGGCAACGCGAATAATTTGGACGGGTGCGATAACGGGTGCCGCATCGAGCCCAACTTTCGGTGCGAGAGCGTGCCGCGCGATGACGTGACGCCCGTGGAGGGCGTCGCGGCGTCGCTCATCTCGGAGTGCACGTGCCCGGGGATCCTCTCCCCGGTCCTCGGCTGCTTAGTCGCCTAACCGACTACCTTAGAAGGTACCTTCTAGAAATGCTCAGCTACTATTCATTACATAGACTATTCATAGTTTGCGCGGCGCGAGTAACTCTTATCACGCCGGAACGTTCGCGGAGACGTACTCGGCGCTGGTTGGATCCCCCCGGGCGGGTACCATCGCCTCCATCTTCGCGCACCTCGCCGCGGCGCGCTGGTATTTCACGTTGACCCTCGCGAGTTCTTTTCGCAGCTCAGACACCGTCCCCGCGTGTTCAGCCGAGTCAACCTTTGCTTCCACGAGCGCGCCGACGTGCGCTTCGAGCGCCCTTCGTAGCTCGAACCGCTCATCTTCCATGTGCCCGAGCTGTGTGGTCATGTCGGCGATCTTGGCGTTTGCGCGTGCGAGTCGTTCCTTCTCGACTTCGGCGTTTTGGAATTTCGCCGAAATCTCTCGCGACCGTACGAGTTGGATCGCGAGTGTCTCCTCCCTCGCGCGCGCCGCGCTCGCGTCCCCTCGCGCGTTCTCGAGGTCGACGCTCAAGGACTCGAGCTCATCGCGGAGGATCTTAGCCTCCGTCTCAGCCGCCTGGACCCTGGCGTCGTGAACGTTCAATTGGTTGGTCTCGCGAAGAACCTTGGTCTCCGCTGCAGACAGTCGGGCTCGCTCGTCGGCGGCGGCGAGTGCGTTTTCGAGCCGTCGCACCTCTCGCGCGGACGCGTTCGTAGCCTCCACCCGCGCGGCATCCGCGACAAGGGCGAGCTCATCCTTCCACCGGCTCGAATCCATCGCCAGGCGTTCATTCTCCGATTTGAGCCCCGCGCACTCGGCCCGGAGCCTCGCGGCCTCCGCCTCCGCGACATTATTTGGCGACTGACGACTCCCCACTAATGACGAGTCATGGTGAGTCACCGGCGAATGGGGAGCCGCTCCCCCCCTGGGTGGGGTTCGAAGGTCCAGCGAGCGCCTCGACGGCGTCGCGGCTTTACGAACCACGCGATCCGACCGCCTCGGCGTGGTTTGCGGATTGAAATCGTCCGTTTGCTGCGACTGTTTGCCCACCGACGGACTCGCGACTCCGAACTCTTCCTCTCGTAGCCGCCGGCGCATGGCGAGCTCCTCAGCTTCCAACCGCGCGGACTCGACGGTGCTCGGATGCGGCTTCGGGGACAGGATATCGCCGCCACCCGGGGATACGTGAGCGGTGGATGTGGAGTGCCTCGGCGTCGCGGTGGCGCTCGTGGGTGATGAGACGGTGCGATGGCCTCGAAGCGGCGTGCGTCCTTGTCCTTCGTGAGCTCTTGATTCGACTCCGGCTCTTCGATCCTTCTCCGCCGTTCGCCGTTCTTGCAGCTCCTTGTCGCGGCGCTCGAGTAACCCCGCCGCGTCCTTCGCAGCCTTCTCCGAGGCTCGCAGCGCGCGCCTCCACTCCCACGCCTTCGCCTCGGCTTTACTCCTGTCGCGCACGGCTTGGTCCGCGTCGGCGCGAAGCTTAGCCACCGTCGCGCGAAGCTCGGTCAATTCGTTTTCTTTTTTGTCGATATCCTCAGCCGCCTTCGCGGACGCCTCCTGCACTAAACGCCGAGCTTCAGCCTCGCGTCGCTTACGGACGCGTTCGCTCGCGAGCTTGGACGCCGCCAGGGACTCGGCACTCGGCAAGGACTGGTGCACCGATTGCAATCTGCGCTTATCGTGAGTTCGGCTCGATCGGCTGACAGGGCTGCGTTCGGAGAGCGCCGGGGATAAAAGCGAGTCGCCGCCGGGCGAGTTTGGCGGCGAGGTCGCGTCCGTCGACGCGAGCGCGCTGCGTGCCGCCGCGACGGACGCCGCCGCGTCCTTACGCGCGTCCACCGCGTCCTTCTCAGCCTTTTCCCGAGCCGCGACGGCGGCTACGAGTTCGGCTCGAATTTTCTCGAGCGCCGAAGCGAGCTCTGTTTGCTCGTCGGCGGCGGCGTCCGCCGCCGCGCGCCCGCTCGTCTCCAGGGCGGTCAGCGCGTTGAGGTGCGCGCGTTCCATGCCGGTCATCTGCGCCTCGGCGTCGTTCGCGCGTCGTTCCGCATCCTGCAGCCGTTTCACGAGCGTTTCATCCGAGGCGGAGATTGACCCGGGGATTGTATCCTTCGAAGTAGTGCTATCCGAGAGTTGCGTTTCGAGCGCGGCGACGCGAGCGCGAAGAGACTCGTTCTCTCGCGCGTAAAACTGCGTCATCGACCGCGGCTCGGCCAGCCCGGGTGACGCCGCCGCCGGCGAGACGGACCCGCCACGCGTGTCCCGCGGCGTGGTTTCACGCGATGGGACCGCGGAGTGAACGCTGAGCTCGGATCTCGCATCCTCGAAATCGGAAGTTTCGTCGTAGATGGGTTCAGTGTTTGTGCCCTCAAAGTCTTTCGACAACGACCTTCGCCCGGGCACGCCGTCGGCCACACCGACCCGCGTGCGCACCGCGGGGGGCGGCGCGGGCGACGACTTGAGCGCCATCTCCACCGCGGACCAGTCACCTTTTTCCGCAGAGTCTAAAGCCCTTCGAAGCTCGTCGGCGTCGGATCGAGCGAGCGCGGCGGATTCATCCTGAGTAAGAAAAAACACGACGTCAGAGTCAAATTTCCCAAACGAAAATAAAAATAAACGCACCGCCTTGACGCGAAGAGCGCGCTCCTTATCGAGTTCACTCCTCGCCTCCGCGGCGTCGTTCCGCGCGGACAACAGCTCCTCGTCCGTGGTACCTGTCCCCGGGCCCGAAAAACGCCTCGCGGGCGAGCGTTTCGGTTTCGTCGGAGACACCAGGGGACTCAGCTCTCGCGTCCGGTGCGACTCGAGCGCCGAATTCGCCGCCTTCAATTTGGCCTCTGCGGATTTAAGCGACGCCGCCGCGGCGGCTTCGCCGGCTTGCGCGTCGATCTTGGCTCGACGCGCGGCGGTGCACTCGGCGCGGGCGGTGGACGCGCGTGTCTCCGCGAGTTTCGCGCGCGACGCTGTTAACAAAACACGACGTCATTCTAATTGCCCGTACGAATACAAAAATAAACTTACCGAGGTCCTCGCACTTGATCCGTAACATTTCCTTTTTATTCGACGCTTTTTGCTCGCCGGCGGAAGCCTTGGTCTCGGCGTCTCTGGACTCCGACAAACACGTCTTGAGGCGTTTCGTGTCGGCCCGCGATCGGTCGAGCTGCGCTGTGAGTTCCTTGAGCCGTGCATCGGACTCTGCGGTTTGTTGTACGAGCTTGGCGTCGCTGATACGTACTTTTTCCTCGAGGATTGTGACTTTTTTCTTGGCGCCGGAATCCGCGGCGGCGAATGTGGCGAGTTTTCGGCGCAGGGACTCGGCTTCCTCGGCGTGCGTGGACGCGGCGGACGCGGCAGATGCGTGCGTTTCGGATTTGTAACGCTCGAACGCGACGTCGGCTCGGCTCGCGTCGTCCCTGGCTCGCGCCAGCGTGGTCTCCGTGGCGCGAAGCCTGGCCCGAAGCTCGTCGACTTCGACAGACTCAGTTTCATCCCTTTCAGTTTCAACCCGTTCAGTCGCAGCCCTCGGCGCCGAGTTCGACGGTTTCGATGCGAGCTCAGCGGTAAGAGCCGCGCGCTCCGCCTCCTTCGTCGCGAGTTCGGTCCCGAGACGCGCCGCTCTCTGTTTCTCGGCGTTCACACGCGCATTCGCCTCGGTGAGCGCGGTTGTGAGATCCTCGATGGTTTTCTTCGAAGAGTCCGCGGCTGCGAGCGCCGACGCCGAGGAAACTTCCAACGCTCGAAGCTTTTCGGAGAGCTCAGCCAACCGACGTTCCTTATCCGACGCGTCCGTTCGCGCGGCGTCGAGCGCGGTGGATATCTCGGCGATGTGCGCGCGTGTCGGTCCAGATGCCGTTCCAGCCGTTTCTTTGGCCGTTTCTTTGCGCCGCTCCGGCGTGGCGGAAAGAGAAGTGCCCGCGCTCGCGCTTTGCGAACTTCGCGGAGTCCGATGCGGAGTCGACGCCGCGGAAGTAATGCCGGATGTGTTTCCAGACCTGTTTCCAGAACGCGCGGGCGACGACGCCGGGCTGGCCACCCTCGCGCGGATCAGCTCCTTCTCCATCGTTTCGTTCGACGTTTGTAAGGTGGCGAGCCGCGAACGCAGATCCTCGCACTCGGTCTTGTACCGCTCCATTCGCCTGTGAGAGTTAAAACAAAACACGCCGTCATGATCAGTCAACGAATTGCCCATACGGAAATAAAAAGAAACGTACCGCGTCTCCTCGCGAGCCTTGACGAGTTCCTTAGCCTTTGCCCACAGATCCTTAGCCTGCGCCGCGGTCTTAGTGCGCAGCTCGGTGACCTCAGCCTTTTCGGCATCGCCGCCAGCCTTGGCGTCGCGTATCTCTCGGTTCGCATCCTCGAGCTTACCTTCGAGGGCGCGAACGTCGCTCTCCGCCTTGGCCAAAGTCCTGACTTTTTCCTCGGTGAATTTCTTGTGCTTCGCGAACTTATCTTTGAGTTCGGCGATTTGCGCGTCGGCGTCGGTCTTGTCGCTGAGCACGCGTTTCATCTCGCGCTGCGCCATGGCGAGCGCGGACCGCCGTTCCTCGGATTGCTTCGCGGCCGTTTCAGCCGTTTCTTTGAGCTCCGCGATGTGTTTGGTATCGGCTTGAATTTTCGCCTCTAGCTTCGATAAAGCCTCTTTGTGTTCCTTGTCCATCGACGCGATTCGCTCGGCGCGTTTCTCTTCAGCGAACGCGCGAGCCTTGGCGTCCGTCTCGGCTCGAGCCTCGGCTGCTTTTTCGGATTCGCCTCGCGCCTTGTTCGCGTACGCGCGCGCGGTTTCGAGCTCCTTCTCGAGTTTTTCCTTTGCGTCGGAAAGTTCCCCGAGTTTTCCGGCAAACTCTCGAGCCGCCTCCGCCTTGGCTTTAACCTCCAATCGGGATTCATCGAGCGATTTCTCGAGCGTGGCGGTTCGCGTCGCGTGCGTCGCGTGCGTTCGCTCGAGCGTCGCGAGCTTCGCGGCCGTTTCAGCCGTTTCTTTGCGCGCGGAATCGAGTTCCTCGGCGAGGTCCTTCGCGCGAGACGCGTCCGCCGCCGCGGACTCGACCGCGATCTTGTGCTCGCGTTCCAGCGATGAGGCCCGTTCGGTCGCCTCCGCGAGTCGCGCGTTCGATTCCTCCATGGATCGTTCGAGCTTACCTTCGAGGGCGCGAACGTCGCTCTCAGCCTTGGCCAGCGCCCTGACCTTTTCGTCGGCGAACTTTTTGTGCTTTTCAAACTTTTCCCGCATCGACTCGAGTTCCTGACCGGCGTCCGTCGTGCGCGCCTTGTCCGCAGCCTTCGCGGCGGCCGTTTCAGCCGTTTCAGCCTTCGCCGCGGCGAGCTCCCGCGCGGCATCCTCGAGCTTACCCTCGAGGGCGCGAACGTCGCTCTCAGCCTTGGCCAAAGTCCTGACTTTTTCGTCCAACAATTTCTTGTGCCTTTCAAACTTTTCCTCGACGGCGGCGACGTTCTTCCCGGCTTCCGCTCGCGCCTCAGCCGCCGCCTTCGCCGCGCCTAGCTCCCGCGTGACATCCGTAAGCTTACCTTCTAGCGACGCAACCTCGCGTTCAGCCTTGGCCAGCGCTTCGGTCTTTTCGTCCGCGATTTGTTTTTGTTCCTCCACGAGTTGCTTTTGTTCCTCTAGTTGAAGTTGCTTTTGCCGTTCGAGCTGGTCCGAGTCTGGCTTCGCGGTGGACAGCTTCGCGAGCATGACCTCAACCTCCGCCTCCGCCGCGTCCGCCTCACCCTTCGCTCGCGTCGTCTCCGCCGCGAGCCGAGCGCACTCCGCGCGGACCCGCTCGATCTCCTCGTTCAACGCGCGGTTCTCAACCACGCGTTCCTCAGCCTTGACCATGGTCTTCTCGAGCGAACGCTCGGCGGCGACGAGGCGCTCTCGAAGCGAATCCGCCTCTTCGGCGTGGCGTTCGCGTAGGTCATCCATGGACTCGCTGAGCTCCGCGATGCGGCGCTCGGGTGATGAGTCTGATTGCCCACCGGAGACGGATTCGGGTTTGGGCTTTGGTTTGGCTGGGGACTCGGATGCCGCCGGGATTTCCGTCGCGGGTGGCTTGTTGGACTCCTCGTTCGGCGGTTTAGAGGGAGATTCGCCAAACCCAAAGAACGACGCGAACGTCGACGGGGACGCGGGGGGCGTCTCCGGTACGGGTTTCTCCTCTGACTGATTGCGCACTGGCGACGCGGGCGGATCCGATTTCGATTCGGACTCCGGAATTTGTTTGGAACCCGTTACCGATTCGGCCGGCTTCTGGAACTCTTCCAGAACGCGTCCGGAAGAACTCCCCTCGTTCCCCTCGCCAGTCACGCCGAAGAGCCTCTGGCGCAACGTCTCCGTCTCGTCACTCGCCGTCGCCAGTCGTTCGCGCAGTGTTTCTTCGCGCAACGAAGACTCCGCCGCTCGCTCATCCGCCGCGGTTTTCTCGTCGCGCCTGTACACAAAACACACGTGTCAGTCATACCAATTACCCGTACGGAAATAAAAACAGACTCAAATACGGAAATTATACAAGAAACTCACCAACGCCGAACCTCGTCGCCTAGGCGCTCGATCAGCGCGCTCTGATTGGCCAACTCCGTTTCCGAGGCTTTCGATTGAACACTCAGGTCCGCCACCTGCGCCTTGAGCTCGCGAACGATCGCGGCGGCGGACGCCTCGGCGGCGTCCGCCGTGGCGCGGGCGCTGTCTAACAAGGCCCTCGCGTCCTCGGCGTCTTGTTTCGATTCGGCAACCACCTGTGGACGTGGGGGGCGATCGGTCGGTAATTGGGTGGTGATTGGGTATTTGAGTATTGGGGGGGGAGACTGTTCGCGCGTACCTTGGCCGCGGCGACTTCAACCGCGTTTGCTTCCTCGCGAACCGAGTCTATCCGAGCCTGCAACTTTGTTGACTTTTCTGTCGCGTCCGTCGCCTTTGAGAGCGCCTCGAGCGCCCTGGACTCAGCCTCGGACGCGCGAATCTCCGCAGCCTTGATCGCGGTATGGGCATTCAGAGAGTCCGTTGTCTTTTCTTTCGCAGACTCCTCCGCTTTGGCCACCGCGTCGAATGCTTTGGCCTGTAAACAAAACACAAGACGTTAGTCTAATCGCCCCTACGGAAACGGAAATAAAAAGAGACTCTTACCTCAGCCTCCGCTGCCCATTTCTCGGCTGTCGCCGCCTTCGTCTCCGCGCTCTCCGCGCGTTCCGTCGCCTCCTCGAGCCGCGTCCGAAGCTCCTCGACCTCATCCGTGAGTTTCGCGACTTTGAACTCGTCCGTGGATGCCCTCATGAGCGCGGCGGTTTTTTCGGCCCCCGCCCTGCTAATCTTTTCGCTCTGCGTTACGTCCCGCCAGGTTCGAAACGACTTGGCGGTGGACGCGTTGCGCATCAAGTGTACCACCCTCGCGATCACCTTGGACTGTAACGATGCGTTCTTCTCCGTAAGGTCCTCGGCGACGGACTCCACGGATTCCTTCTCCGACTGAACTCGCGACATTTGTTCCATCAGCCGACGAACGCCGTCTTGCAGCTGACCGATCTGAGTTGACCGATGGTCCAGCTCCGTGCGAAGCGTGGCCATCGCGCCGTCAGCCTCGTCCGCGTCGTAGAGGCGCCGACCTGTGCCGCCGGCGTCCTCGACATTCGTGAACGCGACGGGGGCGGGATCCGTAAGCGGTCTCATCGTCTCGGTTTCATCGCGACCCGACTCGGAATGTTCATCAGACGAAGAAGCCGCCGCCGGGATTTCCGTCGCGGGTGGCTTGTTAGACTCCTCGTTCGGCGGTTTAGAGGGAGATTCGCCAAACCCGAAGAACGACGCGAACGTCGACGGGGACGCCGGGGGCGTCTCCGGTACGGGTTTCGTCTCTGACTGATTGCGCTGCGGCGACGCGGGCGGATCCGATTTCGATTTGGGGTTCTGCGTGTCCATTTGTCCGGCTTGACCTTTGGGCGTCGTGGTCGGCGTCGGGTCCGCGGATGCCGCGGGGGTAAAGAACGCTCCTTGGTGGTCGCTCCCCCGAGTTCCCGGCGTGTCCGCGTCACCGCCCGCGTGCTCGTTCGCCAGTGGTCCCTCCTTCGCCCGCGTGGCAACTTCGGAAAGACCCCGGATGATTCCAGAAGAAGTGGATGACGAAGTTTCTCCTCGCGACTCCATCCGGAGTCTGAGTTCGTTCGCCTCGCGCTCCGCGTCGCGCGCGCGCGTCTCCGCGGCCGCGAGCCTCACCTTCGTCAGCTCCAACTCCCTCGACGCGTCACCGCCCTGTGCCGTGGACTCGCTGACCCTCCTGGCGCCCAAGTGCATGACCCGTTCGCCCACCTCCGATGAAGAAGTTCGAAAAGACGAAGAAGCCTCCACGTTTTCAATCGTCATGTTCGAGATATCCCCCTCCTTCGCGGGCGAAGGGTTCGGCGACGCCACGCCGAGCGCGGTTCCAACCGTCGCCCACTCCACAGTCTCCAGCGGCGTCCCGGACCCTTCTGACCCGGCGGACCCGCTTTTGTTCAGCGACAGTTCCGAATCCATCTTCGTAAACGCCGAGGCGATGGAATCTTTGGCGCTTTTCCCGGAGATCGCCGAAGCCGCCTTCGCGGCGTTCATTCGACCCCGAATGTTACCCCACATCGCCTGCGATTTGGTCTTGACCGGCGTGCGGTTGAGCATCTTGCGTTTACCGGGCGTGGACGCCGCGCTCGAGGCGGGCGACGACGCGACCGACTTGGATTCATCGTCTTCTGATCCGCCGTCTTCGTCTTTTATCTCAAATTTCTTTACCTGTATCCTTCCCGAATGGGTCAGGGACGGCTTGGCGGGGGTGCCGAGTGGGGTGCCCAGCTCCTTGGAAGGGCTCGCCTCCTTCACCGGTGACAGCAGCTGCGACCGGAGACTCCCTTTGAAGTCCCCGAGGATCGCCTTCAGCCGCCTGGCGTCTCCAGAGTCTGAGTCGTTCGATTCCGCGTTTGAGTCCGAGTCGGAATCAATCGCGAATCCCGTGAGGTCCTGCTCCCGCGCCGCCGCGCTGACGCTCATGACGTCGCTCGCACCGGACTCCCCGCCCTCCTCCCCCGGTGCCACGGTCACACCCGCGCTGGACGTGTACGACGCCTGGTCGGCATCGAGCGCTGCGTAGTTCTTGACCCAAACGACGGACACCCGGACAGTCGCGGTGACACCCTTGGTTTTTGAGGAAGCATCGTTGAGGCCGATCTCGACGAGTTCGCCGCTTCCCCCCTCACCGTCGCCGCTCGTCAGGTTCTCCAGCCCGGATGCGAACGCGCTGAGATCCACGGCGCCTTGCGCGAACGTCTTCAGCTTGCCGTAGCCCGTCGCGTCCGGGTCGAGTTCCTCCGCGCGCGCCTTGACGGTGAAGGCCTTGCGCTCGAATTTACCGTCGGGATCTCGGTAGAGGGTGGCGACGAAGTTGAGTGGGGTGGAGCCCTCGGGCCATCGCGCGACGCCCGGTGGGTGGTCGACGGAGCGGGTGATCCCGCTGACGTGCCTCTTACCGCCGCGTTCCTGTGAGGTTTGGGGAATCGGGTTAACGGGGTCAGCGGGGGAGGTCGCGACGCGATGGGAGGAGGATTCATGAATGTGCCTTCTCGCGGCGCTCGTTCGGGATGGGGCACGCACCAGGGTCACGCATGCCGCCTTGACCTTTACCGGGAGTCCCGAGACGGCCACGATGGCCACGTCGATCCTGCGTGGGGGGCGATACGGGGGCGACGCGGGGGTCAGCGCGCACAGGACGGCGAAGGGTGGAGGGGCGCCGGGTGAGGGCCCAAATCAGGCGGATTGTTGTTGCTTTTTGACGGAGGGCGCGGGTCAGTGCGGGTGGGGGCGCGTGCGAACCTGAACTTGTGCGGCTCCTTCCCGCGCCGCGACACCGCCTTCTTGGCGGCGCCGGTGAAGTAGCTAAACATCCCAGGGCCACTCCGGTCCAAACGACCCGGCGGTCGAGCCCCCTCAACTCTGGCGATGCTCGTATCCGGGGCGACATTTCATCCCGTGTTGAACGCGCACTCTCAAAGCTCACACAACGGTCCGCACGAAACGCTCGAAGCTGAGTTAATGTCATTATCGCCACATCACCGTCGCATCATCTATCTACGTCCTAACTACGAGCCGCCTCCCGCTTCCGTCTCGTCTCATCAACCTCCTCCAGCTTACGCTTCGGCAGCACGTCCTGGAGCGCGGCGGCCCAGTCCCCGTGGTTAAGCCGGGCGCGGAACAGGCACTCAGCCGTCTGATTCACCGTCAATATGTTGACGTTTAGATTGGTCCCGAGCGTCTCCTCGATGGGCAGTCGCCTGGCCGTTACTTTAAACGCCTCCGCGCGGTCCAACGTCGCGTTTGTGATGCGTTTGTAGTCGCATAGGCCGCCGATGACGTACACGTCTCGCGGCGACGGCGCTTCGGTCAACGCGATGGGCGCATCCGGCGACATCACGACGATGTTTCTGATTGGATTCATGGATTCATTCGACGCGGCCTTAGCGGCGTCCGCGAAAGGCTGTGGGCTCGTGGTCACCGGCCACCGCGCGCTTCCACCGTCCTTCGCCAACGCCGTTTCGATCCTCCCGTGAAGGGATGCGAAGAGTAGCCGCGGCGGTTCGCATTCCGGACCCGCGGCTTCGATCATCCTTCGAGCCGCTCTTCGTTTACGTTCCAGCGCGGTGCAGAGCATGTCTGATTGTGGGGGCGTATCGGGTTCGTGACGGTTCGCGTTCCGCGCGATGACGGCGTCCACGGCGAGGTTGAGCACTGACGCGTACGAGCATTGCAGTTGGGTGACGGTGCTCTTGATCTCGGCGTCGCACATGAGGTCCTGCATGCCGAGGTCGAGCACGACCCTCAGATGTTTGTCGTCGACGGTGCCGTTCGATGATGCCCCATCGTCCTCGTGGGCATCGCCGGCGGTCGTCGCCGCGTCGTCCCCGCCCCAAGGCAATCGCATCCTGCCGCGGAGTTCGGTGCGCACGGCCTCTCGCGCGTGCCTCGCCGCGGTCTTGGCCCAGTGCGCGGTGTCTCCCTTGACGTGCGACTGGGACGCGAGTTCGTTGGCGTCCCGCCGCCGTTCACGCCGCCGTCGTCGCCGCTCCTTCCACGCGCTGGGTGCGGGCTCGTCAAGGAGCCCCGGCGCGGATCCGCTCGGCCCGGGCGCGTTCCCATCGCCCGTGTCGATCCCGCCGGATCGACCCGGACGAAGGTGGGATAACAGGCCGCCCATCCGCGGCGCGCGCGCGCGTGGAAGTGAAAGGCAAAGTGGGTGCCCAAGTCTGATCAAGCCTGCGCAGGATGGAACATTATTTCAAATTCTCTCGGACAGCCCGAAGCGCGTCACTCCCAACGACGCGCGCACGCAGAGGACGCGCGCCGCATGCGACGGAGCCATGGAGTCGGATACGTACGATGACGACTTCGAGGTGTCCGATGATTCCATCACCGTCGAGATGGCCTCCGCGGTGAAGCCGAACGCCACCGATACTCCTTCGACGACAAAATCTAAGAAGGTTGCAACTGACGCATCGAACGCGCCCCGGAGCAGGGCCCCGGGTAGCCTCACCGCGGACCTCAGGAGCGTCGCGGTACCGGCGTCGTCGCCGGCGGCACGGTCCTCGAAGACGGGCCAACCCAGGGCCGTCGCACTCCTCGCGCGCCGCTCCGCTTCGAAGGATCCCTCCACGAAGCCGACAAACGACGCGTCACTGAATGTCAAGCCCAAGATCCCGAGCGATACCGCGCAGATGCGCCTCAGCAGCGCGTTCGAGAAAACCCTAGACACCTGGCACGACAGAGACGGCGTCGCCGCGGACAACCTATCACTCCAAACACAAGTCGACGCGCAACTCGCGGAGATGGCCGGACTCCAACTCAAATGCCAGTCCCTGGAAGCGGCCGCTATGGCTGACAGAGAACGCGCGTCGGAACACGCCAAATCACTCGAAAACGCCGTCGCGAAGGAACGCAAGCTCCGTCTCGAGGCGGATCGCGCCGCCGCCGACGCCAAGGCATCCGCGACGCCGTGGGGGCAGATGGCCAAGGGTAACGTGGACGTTAAATGCGTATCAACCGCCGAAGCCGTGAGTTTATCTTAATTTCCGTCGTACGGGCAACTAGACTGAAACGTGTGTTTAATTACTGTTAACAGGAAACGCTGCGCCGAGAGATACAGACGCAGGACGCCATCATGCGCGGGTACCAAAAGGAGAACGAGGCCGCCATCGACACCATCGCGTCGATGAAGCGCGAGTTCACGGTCAAAGAGGGCGACTTTGTCGGTCAAATCGAGCGACTCAACGGCGAGATCGCGAGGCTCAGGCTCGAGTCGGAGAGAACCGGCGGTGATTCCTCCCGGCGTCTCGAGCGTCAACTCGCCGCCGAGGCGTCGCTCAAGGCTCAAGCGCTCGAGTTCGCCGAGCGTGAGCGTGAGCTCACGCGGGAACGCGAAGCGTCACGCGCGGCGGCGCGCGCCGCCGAGGCTAAGCTCGCGGGTGTCGATTACGAAGCCATCGAAAAGGTACGTTTATTTAATTTATTTACTTGTACGGGCAATTGGTGTGGACTGACGTCGTGTTTTCTTTTTACAGGATGCCGAAGATTTGCGATCGGGAATCGTCGAAGAGACAATCGCGACGATGACACGTAAGCACAAGACTCAAGTCGACGAACTCGAACGACAAATTCAGTGGTTCACCGAGAACCAGGAACTGGTGGCGGACAGGGACGCCAAGTTCCGGCGACAGGCGCGGCGAATCGAGGAATTAGACGGGGAACTGGCAAAGGCTCACCGCGAATTGGCGAGGTTTCAACCGGCGGCGGGGGTTACAAGTAAAACGGCTCAATTGGGGACCCCGACCGGCACACCGAACCCGAAAACGGCCCACCTCGACGTCCGCGACACCAACTCCGCCGGCGTCGCTTCGCTCCTGGGCGGTATCGAACCCGGGACCGAAGTCACCGCCTCCGCGGTTTTCGACGCCGGGTTGGCAAAGGTGAGTTTATTCTTTTTAATTTCCGTATGGCCAATTCGATTGACGCCGTGTTTATTTACTCGCAACAGAACCCCCAGTCGGTCGCCGCGCTGGTCCGAGCGGTGCGACCGACCGAGGCGCACGTCGAGCGCATCGCCGCGCTCGAGGCGCGGTGCAGGCGCCTGCAGGACGAGCTCGACGCCACCGACGGCGAGCACGAGCGGTCGCTGCGGGCGCTGCAGCAGGAGCACTTAAAGTTCAAATCGAAAATGGAACGGCGGTGAGTCTGTTTTAATTCTCGTATGGGCAATCAGAGTGACACGTGTGTTTTGTTCACAGGGTGCGGGAAGCCGAGGAGTTCGGCCGCGACGCGAACGACGCCGGCCTCGGCGGCCCCAGGACCGCCGCCGGGACCAGACCAGGGACCAAGGCGCTGGAGAGGCAGGTACACGAGCTCCAGGGCGAGGTGGACACCCTGCGTGATCAGTTGAAAGACGCGAAGGCTCGAATCGTCGCGGAAACCGGTTCTATTTCGGAGCAGCCGGCGGCTCGGCATCTCCGGAGACATCCAAAAAAGTCGTCAATCACGACCACCGATAAGGAAAACACACACACCGCCGCGGCATCTCCCGTGTTCAAGCCACCGATGGACAGGCCACTGGCGCACAACCCGCTGGCCAACGACCCGCCGCCGGAGGGCCACCCCGCGGTGACCCCGTTCGACCCGACAAAAGGTGAGTTTACTTTAATTAGTCCATCGTATGGGCAATTCGACTGACGTGTTGTCGTGTTTTGTGTACAGCTTCGCCGACGAAAGCTTCGCCGTTTCGATCGCGGCCGCTCATCGGGGACTCGCGCGAGGGTTTCCCGCAGCCGAACGATACGGACATCGCGTCGGCGGCGGCGAGGGCTGCCGCGGAGGTGTCGCGATCCTTCGCGGGGGTCCCACGGGCGCCGGTGGGAGCTAAGAGCCCGGGACGAACAAAGGCGGGCGGGGGTGAGCTGAAAGTAAAGAAATTAAATCCGGCTCGTGTGAGCTGGAACGCTGAGCTCGAAGCTGAGCGAACGTACGTGCCGTCCCCTACGGATGATACCAAATCCGCGGCCATGAACGGCGTGGGCACGTCGGTAGACGACGTGGAGCTCGATTCGCCGGTTAAGTCGGCGTCCCCGGACGTGAAACGCGGCGGCCGGAAGCTTCTAGACGGCGGCGACAAGGTCATAGCGGCTTCACCTAGGAAAGGCGGCGCCAAACTTTTACATCGGGAGATGCCAAAGTTACCCCCGGTGCCCGCGAACTTCCCTGAGGCGTTCGCCGAGCGTTTAAAACGGCTCGAGGAGCGCGCGGAGACACGGGAGCGGTACTGGAAGGGCGTGGTGCGTGAGGTGCGACGAGTCGCGAGTGAGGATAGCGCCGAGTTGCGGAAGCGATGCCAAGCGGCGGTTGACGGGAAGAACGAGCAGATTCGGCATTTCCGCGAACGGCTGAACGCGATCGTGGCGACGGTGCACGAGCAGTCGCTGCGGATGAGCGCGGAGGGCGGCGTCGGTGCGCTTGGGGCTCTCGCGGTGTGATGATGGGTAGGTAGCCGGAGACGCAGAGGTGAAAATGAAATACTAAAATGAAAAACTCGATTACTTCATGAGTCACTTTTCGAGGCGCGATCGCTAAATGTCGAAACCGGAGACGACGACCCTGCGCGGGGAGCTCCCGGGCGTCAAGCTCGTGGGCTCCACCGGCGCCACCGCCGAGGTGTACACGCACGGCGCGCACCTGTCGTCGTGGAAGACCGCCGACGGCGTCGAGCAGATCTTCATCAGCTCCGACGTGCGTTACACCCCGCCTTCCTCGATCATCCTAATCGTAACACCTAATTCGCCCCTCGTCGGTGCCCACATCCCTAAGACTGACCCTCGGGTTCCACCGTCACCCCGCTCGCAGGTGGTGTTCAAGCCCCCCAAGGCGATCCGCGGCGGTGTACCCATATGCTTCCCGCAGTTCAGCGACTTTGGCCCGCTCGGACAGCACGGCTTCGCGCGCAACGAGACCTGGGAGGTGCGCTAAATTCCACCCCCGATCCTCACCATCATTCGCAAATCGACCAAACCCTTCCTCGTCCGAGGATACCCACGCCGTCGCACGCATCGCACACGTATTACCGTATTACCACATTGTAACCCTAAATACGACAACATAGGTCACCGCGCGCACGCCCACGTCGGTGCAGATGACCCTGCGCTCCTCCCCAGCCTCCAAGGAGAAGTGGCCGCACGATTTCGTCGTCGTCTACGAAGTCATGCTCGGCGCGGGGAACCACCTGAAAACATCGATGAAAGTGGCCAACACCGGAGTCGAACCCATGACCTTCACCACCGCGCTTCACACGTACTTCCGCTGTACCGACGCCACCGCCGCGAAGGTCACGGGGCTGAAGGGTGCGTCTTACCTCGATTCGCTCAACGAGCGAGTTCGACGCGAAGAGGCTAATGAATTCGTATCTTTCGACGAGGAGGTTGACCGCATCTACCTCTCGACTACGGACACGCTCGCCGTGGATGACGTCGCGGGTTCGAGATCGGTCCGGATCACCAAGAAGAACCTCCCCGACGCGGTGGTGTGGAACCCTTGGATCGAAAAGAGTAAGGCGACCGGTGACTTGGGCGACGAAGATTATAAACAATTTGTGTGCGTCGAGGCTGCGGCGATTGAACGCCCGGTGGTGTTGCCCGCGGGTGAGACGTGGGAGTGCGAGCAGGTGTTGGAGAGCGTGAAGCTCGCGGCGCCCGCGATTGGGGCGGCGCCGGAGGAGGTCAAGGCGGAGGCGTAGTGCTATGGGCAATGAGTCAGAGGCGTTTGGCTGTTTGGTTCTCCGACTGTAACTTTTAATCACGGTGTCCAACGTGGCATCGATATCGAAACTATGATAAACTTCGTCGTTTCCCTCGATACGCCTTCACGTCTCACTGTGACTTCGCGCGCGCCGGCATGTCGACCGCGGCGGGCGACGCCCCCGCGCCGCGTACCCCGACGCCGTCCGTCAAGGAAAGAACCGTCGCGCTCGAGTCCGAGCTCCTGCGGCACACCGAGGCGACCACCTCGGGCGGCGAGAGGAACTCCGTCCCTTCTGGGACGAGCCAAGGCGGGGAAAAGGTGGGCCCCGATACGCCCCCGGGCGGCGCGCCGTCGGGATCGATGACGCGCGCGGATGCGAACGGGGTTGACGAGGCGGCCGCGTCGCCGGTGGTCGTGAACGTGGCGCTGATGCACGACCACCGACCCGACGCATCGCGCGCGTCCTTGAACGGGGGAAAGCCCCGCGGCGCCGAGGCTGTCGACTCCGAGGCTGTCGGCTATTCCGATAGGGACGCCGCCGCAGCGGCGGCGACGAAGCCCACAGACGGCGACCAACGCCGCCCAACCTCGCCGACCCCGACCCGCGTACGCATGTTCCCCTCCGGAGCCGACGGATCCCCGGAGCCGGGGTGGATGCGACGGATGCACCTCGGCGAGAGCGGCGCGCGGTTCTCCCTTCCCGCTCGCTGGCGACCACTCGTCCCTTGGCTCCCTATACTCCTTCGAGGGATACAGGCGGTGTTTTCACTCGTATCCGTCGCGTGCGTCGCGTCGATGAACCACCCGGCGGCGATGTGCGAGGCCATGATCGCCGACACCGACTCGCTGCCCGCGTCCACGGTCGCCTCGCTGTCCGCGCTCGTCGACAACGCGATCTGCCTCCCGGGCCGGAACTATAAGAACTTTCAGTCGCTCGAGTTTTTGGTGCGTTTTATTTTTATCTTCGTACGGGCAATTGGAGTGACGGTGTATTTTTTGTTGTTGACAGGTTGTCGTCACCGCCGCGACGTTCGTGTGGTCCATACTTTTCTTACTCGGAGATTTGACGTCTCTAGGGTATGTCGGCCTGGGACGGATCGTGGGTAACGCGCATGTGGAGCCCGGTGACACGTCACGGCCCAGCCGCGGGGTATCCATGCACCAAAACTCACGAGCTGCCAACGAGGAACGAGCCAGAAAATTCAAGGTTAGTTTCTTTCAATCTTCGTATGGGCAATAAGTTTGATGTGTTTTTCAATGTCTTTTTTTTTCCTCAAAGATTCCCGCGCTCGCCTTTGCCGGTGACGCGTCGCTCGCGGCGTTGACCTTCTCCGCGTCGTGTGCGGTCGCGGGTCTACGTACCGGCCTCGATGACCTCGCGGCGGGGTACTGCGAACGTGTGGGTAAGGGTTGGTGCGATCGGATGGGCGCGGCGTGCGCTTTTGGTTTTTTGGCGTCGATGTCGATTGTTCCGTCCGCCGCGTTGAACACCGCGAATAAGTGCGGGCCGTGGTGAGTGAGTGTGGGGTGGACGACACGGTTCAGACCGGCTCCGACGTTTGATCCCTTTAGTTTCCTGCACCGCCTCGTCGCGTTTCTTTTGCTCCATTGCTCGCGTTCTTCGGCTACGTGTGTCAGAGCCATCAAGGAACACGTAGTCTGGTCTCTTATAGAGCCATCATGGAAAAACGCGAGCAATGGAGTTTTGGTAGTGCTGATCAACTTTTGGAAACGCGACGAGGCGGTGGTGTTGGTTCGCGAAGGATCGATCGTCACCGGAGCGAGCAGATACGAGCCGCACCTCAGATGCACCGTCATCATGTGTCCACATCACTGACGCAGCGGTGCATCTGAGATCTCGTGTTCACAAGCATGGACTCGTATCTGCTCGCTCCGGCGACGACCCTTCCCTCGCCGCAAACGTCGGAGAGTTGGAGGCGCATCTGTACCGACTGGTTGTCATGTAGATCTGTACCGACTGATCTACATGACAACACAACACCGTGGTACAGATGTGTCTCCGGTGCGTAGCCGTAGCCCCTCCCACTTGTAATCACACGCTTCATCACACCAGAAGAACCGCGCCCCTGTCCACACTTTCACTCACTGCATCAAGTTTATTTTTTGGTGCGCTTCAACCTCAGCCTCTGCTCGAAGTTATCCACATCCACCCGCGCGGTTCGCCTCGACCGCACCATGGCGACCCTTGTGTCGTCCCTCGCGGCGATACACACGCCGCGTCCGGCGTACCGGCGTGACGCTCGATCGT